>Ga0213823_1000045_pt1 | contig 126515 bp, 162 predicted proteins | sample MC6MC0907MG_FD_179887 | JGI IMG/M metagenome (GOLD analysis project Ga0213823, IMG submission 179887) | Enriched soil aggregate microbial communities from Iowa State University, Ames, United States - MC6-MC0907-MG | ecosystem: Environmental > Terrestrial > Soil > Unclassified | place: USA... | reverse complement strand
GGACGCCTTGAAGCTGGCGCTTTCGCGTCTGGGTACCAGCACTGGCGAGAAGGTGTGAGGCGATGGAGCGTATTCCCATTCTGCAAATGGGTGAATTCCTGCTGGTAACCATTCAGGTCGACATGCATGACCAACTGGCGCTGCGCCTGCAGGACGACCTTACCGACCGCATCGACCACACCTCGGCCCGCGGCGTGCTGATCGATATTTCCGCGCTGGATATGGTCGATTCGTTCATCGGCCGCATGATTGCCAGTATCTCCGGCCTTTCCCGGATCATGGATGCCGAAACGGTTTTGGTCGGTATGCAACCCGCGGTGGCCATCACCCTCGTGGAGCTTGGCCTGACCCTGCCCGGCGTAAGCACAGCACTGAATGTCGATCGCGGCATGCACCTGTTGCGCCAGCGGGTAGGCCACTCATGAGCATCCGCCAAAGCGGCAGCCAGCCGGTACGCCTGGAGCAGGACGTGGTACTGGCCCGTCAGCTGACCCGCAAGATTGCCACCGACTGCGGCATGCGGTTGGTCGACCTCACCAAACTGGTCACGGCTGTCAGTGAGCTGGCACGTAACACCGTGGTATACGGTGGCGGCGGTGACATGGACTGGGAAGTCATCGAGGAAGCCGGGCGGGTAGGCCTGCGCTTGGTATTTCGTGACGAGGGGCCGGGTATCGCCGACGTCAAACTGGCGCTTACCGATGGCTGGACGTCCGGCGGCGGGCTGGGCCTGGGGTTGACCGGCGCGCGCCGACTGGTAGACGAATTCGAACTGGACACCACCCCCGGGCAAGGTACCCGGGTAACGATCACACGATGGGCCTGAACCTGGCAGCGAGTTTGACCCAGGTGCTGCGCCTTGATGACCCCAGCCAGGTCGGCCATGCCCGGCGTGTTGCCCAGAGGCTGGCCGAGCAGCTTGGTTTCACTGCCGCCGACGCCGGCCGGGCGGCCATTGTCGCCACTGAGCTTGCCAGCAATGTGCTCAAGCACGCCGAGCGTGGTGAATTGCATCTTCGCGTTCTTGCGCATGACGCCCACCCGGGTATGGAACTGGTGGCGGTGGACCGTGCACAAGGGTTCGACCTGGCCAACTGCCTGGCCGATGGCTACTCCACCGGCGGCACCCAAGGCATCGGGCTGGGGGCGGTCAGCCGCCTGGCGCAGGTATTCGATGTGCATGCGGACGCGAAGGGCGCGGTGGTACTGGCGCGCCTCTACCGGCAGGGCCATACGGGCAGGGACATACGCATTGGCGTGACCCAGCATTCGCTGCACGATGACCCGGCCTGCGGTGATAGCTGGCATGTGACGCTGGCCGAACAACGTATCAGCGCAGTACTGATCGATGGGCTTGGCCATGGCGAGGAGGCCGAGCGTGCGGCCAAGGCGGGTGTGCAGGCCTTTACCCTGGCGCCCTTCAGCGCGCCGGAGCAGTTGCTTGGCGAACTGCACCATGCCATGGCCGGCACCCGCGGCGGTGCGGTTGCCATCGCCCGGTACGATGGTGCTGTTGACCACCTGTCGTTCATCGGCATCGGCAATATCGGCGCAACCTTGGTCGGCCGCGAACGGCCGCGCGGCCTGGCCTCGCACCCCGGCATCGTCGGTGGGCAATACCGCAAGGGCCAGGTGTTCGACTACGCTCACGTGAAAGGAAATCTGTTGATCATGTTCAGTGACGGCCTGCAGTCGCGTTGGAGCCTGCAAACCTACCCCGGCCTCGTGCACCGCCACCCGGCGGTCATCGCTGCCGTGTTGCATCGCGATTTCTGCCGTGGGCGGGACGATGTGACGGTGTTGGTCATCGACCTGGAGACCGTGCATGGCTGAATCATCCAGCAACAGTGTCGAGCAGGCCGACCTCATCGCCCGGTTGCAGGCGGAAAACCAGGCGCTGCGCGCCGAACTGGAGGACACCAACCAGGGAGTGCTGGCGCTGTATGCCGAGCTGGACACCCAGGCTGAGCAACTGCGCCAGGCTTCGGACCTGAAAAGCCGCTTCCTTTCCTACATGAGCCACGAGTTCCGCACGCCGCTGGGTTCGATCCTGAGCATCACCAGCCTGCTCGCCGACGAGGTGGACGGGCCGTTGAGCAAGGAGCAGCAGTTGCAGGTGGCGTTCATCAGCACGGCAACGCGAGAGCTGGGCGACATGGTCGACGACCTGCTTGACCTTGCCAAGATCGAAGCTGGCCGCATTACCATTTCGCCTGCCTGGTTCGATATGCTCGACCTGTTTGCGGCTTTGCGCGGCATGTTCCGCCCGATCGTCGACACCGGCGCGGTGGACCTGATCTTCGAAGAGCCGCAAGGCCTGCCGAAGATGTATACCGATGACAAGAAGCTGGCGCAGATCCTGCGCAACTTCATTTCCAACGCCCTGAAATTCACCACCTGTGGCGAGGTGCGTGTGTCGGCGCAGCTGGTGGGTAGCGACCAGGTGCGTTTTGCCGTGAGCGATACGGGTATCGGGATTGCCCCCGAGCTGCTCGGTGGTTTGTTCGAAGATTTCGCCCAGATTGACTCGCCGCTACAGAAACGCTTGCGTGGCACGGGGCTGGGGCTGTCGCTGTGCAAGCGTTTTGCGGCGCTGCTGGGCGGCGAGGTGGGAGTTGAAAGTACGCCCGGCAGCGGATCATCGTTCTTTGTCATCCTGCCTATGGCGCTGGCTCAGGAGAGCGCTGATGAACGCTGACATCCGCCTGCTGATCGTTGACGACAATGTCGCCACACGCTATGCGCTGCGTCGCCGGCTGGCATTGCATGGATACAGCGTGACGGAGGCAGGCACCGGTGGCGCGGGGCTGGCGCTGATCGGTAGCGAGCATTTCGATGCCCTGATCCTGGACGTCAACCTGCCGGACATGAGCGGCTTCGATATCGTCCGCCTGCTGCGTGCCAAGCCCGAGACCGCCTTGCTGCCGGTGATCCACGTGTCGGCGGCGTCGATCCAGACGGGTGACATCATTACCGGGCTAGACGCAGGCGCCGATGCCTACCTGGTTCACCCCGTGGATGCCGATGTGCTGGTGGCCACGCTGCGTACCTTGCTGCGGGTGCGCGACACCGAGCGGGCCTTGCGGGACAGCGAGGCCAGTTTTCGGGAAATCTTCACCAATGTGTCAGCCCCGATCGCCGTAATTGACGACAGGCTGAAGGTGCATGAATGCAACCATGCCTTCGAGCAGCTGACCCAGGACAATCACAACCCCGAGGCGCTGCAGCAATGCTTTGCCGAAGACCAGCAAACCGTCATCGCCGAGTTGCGTCAGCACCTGCTGGCGGGGCAGCGCTGGCGTGGCACGTTGGCCATGCACGTGGGCGGCATGCCCAGGGATACCGAATGGCAGCTATCGCCCTACCGGGCGCCTGGGTTGTGCCTGGTGTTCGTCGAAGACGTCACCGAGCATCGCCACCGCGAGCGCTCGCACCTGGCGCGCCTTGAGGACGCCAACACCCAGTTGGCCCGGGAAACGGCCCAGCGCGAACAGACCGAGGCGCAGCTGCTGCAACTGCAGAAGATGGATGCCCTGGGCAGTCTTACTGGTGGCATCGCCCATGACTTCAACAACCTGTTGACCGGCATCATCACCAGCCTGGAGCTGATTCGCAAACGGGTGGCAGAGAGCCGTATCGAAAAGGTCCCTGCATACGCCGACGCGGCCCTGAGCTCTGCCATGAGCGCTGCCTCGCTGACCCATCGGCTGCTCGCCTTCGCACGGCAGCAGCCTCTGGACACGCGGCCGGTGGACATCAACGAGCGGGTACGCTCGCTGGAAGAACTGATCAACCGCACCATCGGTGAGAGAATCGTGCTGAAACTGGAGCTGTCCCGTGAGCCGACGATCGCACTGGTAGACCCGATCCAGCTGGAAAGCGCGGTGCTCAACCTGGTGATCAATGCCCGCGATGCCTTGGCCAAGGGCGGGCATATCTGGGTGAATACGGCGGCGAGCTTCTCACTCGGCGACCCCAACCTGCAGGACGGCCCTTATGTTGCGGTGACGGTACGCGATGATGGCTGTGGCATCGCGCCAGAGCTGCTGGAAAAGGTATTCGACCCGTTTTTCACCACCAAGCCGTTAGGGCAGGGTACCGGGCTTGGGCTGTCGACCATCTACGGTTTTGCTCGCCAGTCGGGCGGACACGTGGCGATCCACAGCGTGCCGGGGCGGGGCACTGAAGTCATCCTCATGCTGCCCGCCAGCAACCAGCAGGAATCCTGCGAGCAGCGCATACCGCAAGCCGATCAGCAAGGGGCCGGTGAACATGTGCTGGTGGTGGAGGACATGGCCTCGGTACGCCTGTCAGTGGCAGAAGTGCTGGCCGATGCCGGGTACCGGTGCACCTTGGCCGAAACCATCGAGCAGGCACTTGACCATCTGCGTGAAGAGGCCGGCATTCAGTTGCTGCTCACCGATGTCGGCCTGCCTGGGATCAGTGGGCGCGAGCTTGCCGATATGGCGCGGGCCTATCGCCCAAGGTTACCGGTGCTGTTCATGACCGGCTATGCGGAGACGGCCCTGGACCGCCAGGCGTTTCTGGGCAGTGGGATGGACATGCTGATCAAGCCGTTCCAGATCAGCGAACTGCTCGCCAAGGTACGCCGGGCACTTGATCAGGCGACATGAAGGGCATGGCTGATTGTTTCGGCGTTGCTTCGACTGTGTGAGCGCAAGCTGCGAATACCGGCCAGCCCGAGTCGGGTTATCGCAGTGGAACGACGCGTCGCAACGGAAAGTCAAAAGCTGATCGACAACTCTACCAGGCTACCTGCGCAGATGACCTTCATCGTCTGGTTCGCCATGCTGGGCATGGTCTTGCTGCTACTCGCGCTTTCATCCTCCTATCTACGCTGGATGCCGGTGACATCCTCTGTGGTGTGCCTTGCCCTGGGCGTCGGGCTCGGATCGTCCGGGCTGGGCTTTCTTCATCTGGATGTCAGCAAGTCCAGTGAATGGATGGAGCACCTGACCGAGGTCGCGGTGCTTTTTTCGCTGTTCTTCAGCGGTTTGAAGCTGCGCCTGCCCTTGCATGACCGCCGATGGTTGGCCGCGTTTTACCTGGCAGGGCCTGTGATGATGATGTGCATCGGTGGCGTAACGCTGGTGTTGCACTACGGCCTGCACCTGGAATGGGGTGTTTCGGTGCTGATCGGGGCGATCCTCGCACCCACAGACCCAGTGCTTGCGACACTGGTGCAGGTGGCCGATGCCCAGGACGAAGATCCTGTGCGTTTCAGCTTGTCTGGGGAGGCGGGCCTGAACGATGGAGTGGCCTTTCCCTTTGTCATCCTTGGGTTGTTCCTGCAACAGAACACCGGGCAGGCCTGGCTCGCTGACTGGTTGATGAAGGACATGCTATGGGCAGTAACTGCTGGTTTGCTTCTTGGCTACTGGATGGGGCGCGGGCTGGGCAAACTTACGCTGTTCCTGCGGCTGCGCAACGACGACAGTACCGTATCGCCCAATGATTACCTGGCCTTGGCATTGATCGCGCTGGCCTATGTGCTCGCCGAATCGATTCAGGCCTACGGGTTTCTCGCGGTGTTTGCTGCGGGGCTGGGCTTGCGCCAGGCGGAGGTTCACACGTCCAGCAGCCCACAACAGCCGGCCGCCGAACACCTTGTGCAGCCGGTGGTAGGCCATCAGCATGTAGCGCCGGAGTTGGCCGTGACAGGTGATGTGAAAGGGCTGGACGATTCTCAGGTTGCAGCGGGGATCATGCTGGGGGACATGCTGGCCTTCGGAAGCCTGATCGAGCGAGCAATGGAGGTGTTCCTCGTGACCTTGCTCGGGGTGGTGCTTATAGAGCATTGGGACTGGCGAGCGTTACTGGTCGCCGGTGCGTTGTTCCTGCTGATTCGTCCCTTCAGCATTGCCCTGTTCCCCATTCGGGGGCTGGTGGATATTCGGCAACGTGGGCTGCTTGGATGGTTTGGCATCCGCGGTATCGGCAGTTTCTACTACCTTTTCCATGCCCTTAACCATGGGCTGCTCCCAGGCTATGCGGTACTGAGCACCAACCTGGTGTTGTCAGTGGTGGCGTTGAGCATCCTGCTGCACGGGTTGAGCGTTCAGCCGCTGCTTGCCCGATACGAAGCATGGAAGAAGCGGGCGTCATGAGGACATGGACAGTGCCGGGTCGGCGCTGGCAGTAATATCAGCGAGCGCCACCGGCGTTAATCCACACTGCATATGCCGACTTCAATGCTTGTGGGAGGTGAGGCAGTTCCCGCTTCATCGCTGTCCGCCCTTGAGCGGTGGGTACCCACTCCGTCAACCAGGCGACCAGCAATACCCGGGTAAGGGGGCAGGGCGCCACCTGGCGTTCGAGCTCATCGGCGATCTCGCCGAGCCATTCGAGCTCTGCGTCCAGTTGCATGATCGGATCAGTCATGAAAGTCGCTCCCTGGATTCAAGCGGTACCTGACAAGAACAGAGTGTTGTACTGACAGTAAGGTTCAGTGGCCCCGTAATTATCGACTAGCGCTGGAACAGAACTGCCTGGGAATAGCGCTCCGACTGAACCTGCATCGTGTCGGCCGGGTCGCATGTTCACATTCACAGCAAAAGGAAGTTGGCGATGAAAGCGATGACTCGACTGTTCACTGGCTTGGCATTGGTAGGTGCCATGGGTGCTTCTTGCGCGTGGGCTGATACGCCCGGTGCTGACTGGAAGGTCAGCAAGGATCAGGCTGAAGCCACGTTGAAAGGCGCCGGCTACACGCAAATTACCAAGATCGAAGCCGACGACGGCCACTGGGAAGGTGAAGGCATGAAGGCTGACGGCAAGCAGTACGAATTCCAGGTTGATCCGCACGACGGCAAGATCATCAAGGATGAACTGGATAACTGATCGCCTGGTGGTGAAGGGTTGCCCGCGCTCGCCTAGCCAGATCGCTGATCCGGCTAGGCGTGTTTGATTCAAGCGGCGGGCCGCTCGCTCTTGAGCACTTTTTTCTGGGTCTCCATGGCGCGCCCCAGCGCCTCTAATTGATCTTTACCGAGCAGCTTCTTTGCGGTGGGGAAGAGCTCGCCTTCCTCTTCCTCGATGTGATGCTCAAGCAGCTCTTTCATCACCTTCACTCGACCTGCGAATTCGAGCGTGCCGGTCTGGGTTTGAAGCAGGTCAGGGAGTACCAGTGCGTCAACTGTCCGGTGTTCTTCTTTGGCCTCGTAATACATCTTGGCCTCCTCTTTACCACCGGCTTGCTTGATCGCTGGATAGAGAATGTCCTCTTCCAACGCGGTGTGGACTTGCAGTTCCTGCTCAATGCGGTGCAGCAAGTCAGCGCGTTTTTTTACAGCACGTTCAGTGGTCGATGAGAGTTCTTCCAGCAGTTTCTTGACCACTTTATGATCTTGAATCAGCAGATCGATGGCATTCATGGAGGTACCTCGTCACGGGCGGATAAATACTGGCTTCCCAGGAGTTGAGTGGCCGACAGCGGCAGGGTTCAACAAGGATGATGATTGGCGTAGGGCCGATCTGTTTCGAGGCCAGCCACAGCTGGCCTCGGTATTGTCATCAGAGGATGGGTTTCCCGCCGGTTACTCCGTACCGTGAGCCCGAGATGTAACTCGCTTCATCAGAGCCCAACAAGACGTAGATCGGGGCTACTTCCACCGGTTGCCCAGGCCGCCCCATCGGGTAGCTCGAACCGAAGTTTCTGACGGCTTCATCGGGCATGGTGGCAGGAATCAGCGGCGTCCAGATCGGGCCGGGTGCTACGCTGTTGACCCGAATGCCTTTCTTGCCCAACAGTTGGGCAAGGCCTGCGGTGAAGTTGGCAATGGCCCCTTTGGTGGCGGCATACGCCAGCAGGCTGGGTGACGGATCGTCAGAGTTGACCGAGCTGGTGTTGATGATCGAACCGCCTTTTGGCATCGAGGGCAACGCGCGCTGGCAGATGCGGAAAATGGCGGTGATGTTGGTATCGAAGGTCTTCACCCATTCATCATCGTCAATCTCGTCCAAGCCCTCATGAGCCATCTGGAACGCGGCGTTGTTGACCAGAATATCGATACGACCGAACTGCGCCACGGTCTTGTCGACGATGTCGTAGCAGTGCTGTTTCTGCGCAAGGTCGCCTGGCAGCAGCACGCATTGGCGGCCAGCGGCTTCGACCCAGCGCGCCGTCTCTTGCGCATCTTCGTGCTCATTCAGATAGGCAATGGCAACGTCAGCACCTTCGCGAGCGTAGGCAATCGCTACTGCACGCCCGATCCCGCTGTCGGCGCCGGTGATCAAGGCGATTTTGCCTTCCAGGCGGTTGTGGCCGGTGTAGGTTTGCTCACCACAATCCGGATACGGTTCCATTTTGCGTTGTGAGCCCGGCACGCTTTGTGGTTGGGACGGGAATGGAGGGGTAGGGTAGTCGATCATGGAAGATGCTCCTGCAGTTGGGAACGGTCATTACCGTTCGAAGCGTGCGCGAAGCCAGCGTTTAGGTGGGTCATCGGTCTACGCGACGAGCGGTTGGCAAGCGCATTCCCAATGAATTTTCGGTCAGCAGAGTACTCTATCCCTGACGGGTCTTGCGCTGTAATGGGCGAGGCATACGATATCCAGGAGTATCCACGTGCCTCGAATCATCACGCCCACCACGCCGGAACACGAAATCGACCAAAGGAATGCGAAGCTGTTCGGTACGCCGAAAGAGCGGCTGGATTTCTATCGGCGCGAAATCCAGTATGAAACCACCATTCTGGCCAACCGCACTGACGCTTATCTCGCTGCCCAGTCGTTCCTGGTGATCGCGTTCGTATCATCGATGAGCAACCTGAACCAGAGCTGGGGCGAAATGTTCACCTTGATGGTGCCGGCTTTTCTCGCACTGCTTGGCGTGCTAAGTACGTTGAATGCCTGGCCAGGCATCCGTGCGGCCTTCCGGATCATCGAGCACTGGCAGATGAAACAGAGCCACTTGCTGCGCAGCGAGCCGATGATGGGCCTGGCCTATGACGAGTCGCCGTTGTTCTGCGAGGCAGAAACCTCTCAGGCGGGGCACCGCAAATCATTGCTGTTTTCCCTGCGCACGCCTTGGATCTTCCTGTGCTTCTGGATTTTGCTGGGCAGCTATTCGGTTTATATCCAGCTGGCATGACCAGCGCCTTCTGGTCGGCGTCACATGCGACCAGGGGGCGCTGGAAAGAAGCACACTCAGCTTGCCAGTGCCTTGATCAATTGCTCATTGAAGGCGGGGATATCATCTGGCTGGCGGCTGGTGATCAGGTTGCCGTCCACCACCACCTGTTCATCTACCCACGTGCCACCCGCGTTGCGGATGTCGTCCTGCAGTGTCTTGTAGCTGGTCATGCGCTTGCCTTTGGCCAAGCCACTGGACACCAGCAACCAGGCACCGTGGCAGATGACGGCCAGCGGCTTGCCAGCCGCGTCATGGCTTTTTACCAGATTCTGCGCGGCAGAAATGATGCGGATGGTGTCGGAGTTCTGCACGCCGCCAGGCAGCACCAAGGCGTCGTAGAGGTCGAGGTCGGCGCCCTCGAACGTCGCATCTACGGTGAAGGCGTCGGCGGGCTTGTCATGGTTCCAGCCCATGACCGTACCTTCTTTTTCGCCCAGAATATCGACCACCGCACCGTTGTTTTCCAGTGCCTCGCGCGGGCCGGTCAGTTCCACCTGCTCGAAGCCATCAGTGACCAGAAACGCCACGCGTTTGCCGTTCAGTTGTGCACTCATCGTTTAGCTCCTTTTACCTATAGACCTCAGATAGGGGCCGGCACGGCGAGGTAAAGTTCCAGCGCGGTGCTCAGCGGCTCACATCAGCGGTGCATGCGTTGCGAGCGGGTGATGAAAAAACTTCGAGGCCATGTCCCCTTCATATGTGGTCAGGGCCCAGGGTGCCCGCCGCAGCGCCTGGTACGAGGATGACCTTGCGGCAGTCGTCCTGCTTCTGATCGAACATCTTGTAGCCCATGGCCGCTTCTTCGAGTGCCAGGCGGTGGGTGACGATCAGTTCCGGTTGCAGGCGTCCTGCCTGGATGTGCTCCAGCAGCTCCGGTAGGTATTTCTGGACATGGGTCTGGCCCATCTTGAAAGTCAGACCTTTGTCGAAGGCGTCGCCGAACATGAAGGCATGGATGAAGCCGGCGTAAACACCTGGGACGCTGACAACGCCGCCGCGACGCACTGCAGCAATGCTCTGGCGCAGCGCCTTGCCGCTGCTACCTTCGATCTTCAGTGCCGTCATTACTGTTTCGGCAGTGCTGCCTTTGGCTTCAAAGCCAACCGCATCGATTACCGCATCAACGCCACGCATGCCTGACGTGTGACGGATGATGCTGTCAGCGGGATCGTCGTCCTGCTCAAAGTTGATGGGGACAACACCGTAAGCTTTCTGGGCATACGCCAGGCGGTAATCGTTGTCATCGACCATGAAGATGGTCTGGGCACCGAGCATTCGTGCACAGGCGGCACTCAGCAACCCCACTGGCCCGGCGCCGTAGATGGCAACCGATGAACCCTGGCCAATCTCGGCATTGATGACCGCCTGCCACGCGGTCGGCAGAATATCGGACAGGAAAAGGACCTTGTCATCGGCCAGGTCGGTGGGGACCTTGAAAGGGCCGACGTTACCTTTGGGTACCCGGACGTAGTCAGCTTGACCGCCAGGGATGCCGCCATATAAATGACTGTATCCAAACAGTGCCGCGCCCGGAGGAATGCCCTTCTTGTTGACGATTGAGCCGCGCCCGGTGTTGGTGGTTTCGCAGGCGGCAAACAGATCGTGCTGACAGAAGAAACAACTGCCGCAGGCGATAACAAAGGGAATTACTACCCGGTCGCCAATCTGCAGATTTGTAACTGCACTTCCGGTGTCCTCGACGATTCCCATGAACTCATGGCCGAAGATATCCCCGGCTTCGGTCTCCGGAATTTTTCCTCGATACAGATGTAGGTCAGAACCGCAGATCGCTGTGGCGGTGACCCTGAGGATGATGTCGTCTGCTTCCTTGATAATGGGATCAGGGACGTTATCGACCCTGACGTCGTTTGCTCCGTGGTAGGTCAGCGCTCTCATGGACGTCAGCTCCTGCAGCCGTAAGGTTTCTGGGCGGGTATGCAAGGGAAGCCATGTGGGGCATCAAAGTTCACACCAACAAGTCCGACGGTATGAAAGCTGAGGGGGTTGAGTTCGATACTGGCCACCAGGACGCCTGGTTCCGAGCCCCCGCCGGATCACAGCACTTTGTCGAGTGTGATCGGTAACGCCCTTACACGCTTGCCCGTAGCATGGTAGACAGCGTTGGCCACCGCGGCAGCCACCCCGACAACGCCGATTTCACCCACGCCCTTGGAGCCCAGTTCATTAACGATGTCATCGTTCTCTTCAACGAAGATCACCTCGATATCCCCAATGTCTGCGTTGACCGGGATGTGGTATTGCGCCAGGTCGTGGTTGACGATGCGGCCCAGCCGATGGTCGGTTAACGCCTCTTCGTGAAGGGCCATGCCCACACCCCACACCACGCCTCCCAGGATCTGGCTGGTTGCAGTCTTTGGGTTGACCACCCGTCCTGCCGCCACGGCGCTGACCACCCGGGTCACCTTGATGGTGCCGAGGTCCTCGTCAACGTGGACTTCCACGAACACCGCCGAATGAGTGGCGGTGGAGAACAGTTGGCGCCTGGCGCCTGGCTCGGCATCGATCTGCACTTCGAAACCAGCACCCGCGGCGCTGGCGACGATGTCTCCCAAGGCCAGGCGAAGGCTGCCGGCGTACAGGTAGCCATCAGCGAAAACGATCTGCTCCGTGGATGTATTGGCGAGCTCTGGGTATGTGTTGCGCGCGTGTTCCAGCACTTTGCTGCGTAGCACAAGGCAGGCTTGACGCACGGCCGAACCCACTGACGACACGGTGAACGATCCGCCCTGAAGTGGCGCACTGGGCAGCGAGGAGTCGCCCAGCACGAAGGTGATATCCTGCACCCTGACCCCGGCAGCGTCGGCGGCGATCTGAGTCATGACGGTGTAGGTGCCGGTTCCAATGTCGGTGGTGGCGCTGCTGACAGTCAGCTGGCCCTGTGCATCGATGCGGGCCTTGGCGCTGGCTTTCATCTGCATCGCTTCCCAGACGCCGCCAGCCATGCCCCAACCCACCAACTGATGGCCATTGCGCATGCTGCGAGGCTGCGGGTTGCGGTTTACCCAGCCGAAACGGTCGGCGCCTTGCTGGTAACACGCCAGCAACTCCTTGCTGGAATAGGGCTTGCCCTCGTTGGCATTGTTGGCGGCGAAGTTGCGCCGGCGCAAGTCGAGCGGGTCGATCTGCGCTGCGCAGGCGAGTTCATCCATGGCGCATTCCAGCGCTATCATCCCGGAGGCAGCGCCGGGTGCGCGCATGTCCAGCGGGGTGTACACATCCAGTGGGGCCAAGCGATAGCTGAGCGCAACGTTGTCACACTGGTAGAGCATGCCGCTCCATTCCACCAGATGCTCGGTGAAGTCCTCGAAGCGGGATGTCTGGCCAAGTGCATCGTGGGCAATCGCCAGCAGCCGGCCGTGCGCGTCTGCGCCCAGGCGCAGCCGCTGTTCGGTGCGGGGCCGGTAGCCGAAGGTGAACATCTGCTGGCGCGTCAGCGTGACGCGCACCGAGCGTTGCAGGTGCAATGCCGCCATCACTGCCAACGGCAGCTGGTACTGCGGGCGCAAGCCCGAGCCGAAGGCACCACCGACAAATGCCGCACGCACCCTGATGTCGGCCTTTGGCAGGCCGAACACCTTGTGCAGATAGTCCTGGCAGTTTTGCGTACCCTGGGTCTTGTCGTGGATTTCCAGGGTGCCGTCCATTTTGTAGAGCACGGTCGACGCATGTGGCTCCATCGGGTTGTGATGCTCATTAGCGGTCAGGTAAGTGGCATCTACCTGCAGCGGTGCACCGGCGAATTGCGCGACAAAGTCGCCACGCGGTGCCGGTGTCTCGGCCGGTGCTTCATGCGATTGCGGGCTGGCACCCAGGTCTGTCTGGTGGGCCTCTTCTTCATACTCGATATTGATCAGCGACCCTGCATACCGCGCCAGTTGCAAGGTGTCAGCCACCACCAGGGCCAACGGTTGCCCGCTGTAAAGCACGCGGTCGTTGAACAGCGGCCGAAACGGCGACCCCTCGGCCGAGTCGGCGTCACTGTAGTCGTCGTCGTAACCGGAAATGTGCGGCCGGTGGCGATGGTCGAGCACGGCGATCACCCCGGGCACGCGGGTTGCCAGGGCACTGTCGATCTTGAGTACCCGGCCTCGGGCGATGGTACTGGACACGACACTGCCATGAAGCAGCCCGGCCTCGGTGTACTCACCCGCATAGCGTGCCTGCCCGGTGACCTTGGCCACGCCGTCCACGCGGTCCAAGGGCGTGCCGACCAACGGTGTGGTTCTGTTCATGGTCGTGCCCCCCTGCCTGCAGCGCCCTGTGCCGCCTCGTTCAATGCCCGCACGCTAGCCCGCTGCGCGAGCGTTACCTTGAAACCGTTGTGGCTCAGGGGCTGTGCACCTTGCAGCAGCATTTGCGCGGCCTGGGTGAAAAGCGCTTCGCAAGGCACCTGGCCGATCAGCATGCGCTCCACATCCGGAACTCGCCAGGGCTTGTGGGCAACACCGCCCAGGGCCAGGCGAGCCTGCTGTATCACCTCGCCATCGAAACGCAGGGCAGCGGCAACCGACACCAGCGCGAACGCATAGGATGCCCGGTCCCGAATTTTCAGGTATCGGTAGTGGTGCTCAAATAGCGGGGGCGGCAGCTCGATGCCTGTCACCAGTTCATCGACTGCCAGTTGATTGTCGCGCTCGGGGGTGTCCTCGGACAGGCGATGGAAATCTGCGAAGGGTATCTGGCGTTCACCGGACGGCCCTTGTACATGCACCACGGCTTCGAGCGCTGCCAATGCCACGCACATGTCCGAGGGGTGGGTCGCGACGCAGGCAGCGCTGGCGCCAAGAATGGCATGGATACGGTTCAGGCCATCACGCGCGGGGCATCCGCTGCCGGGTTCACGTTTGTTGCAGGGGGTGCCGGTGTCATAGAAGTAGTAGCACCGGGTACGTTGCAGCAGGTTGCCACCGGTGCTTGCCATGTTTCTCAACTGCGGGGATGCCCCTGCCAGGATGGCTTCTGACAGCAGTGGATAGAGCTGCTGGATCATCGGATGCCAGGCCAGGTCGGCGTTGCTTACCAATGCGCCGATCAGCACGCCAGCGTTGGCGGTGGCGTGGATACCGTTCAGCCCAATGCCTGAGATGTCGATCAGCCGTTCGGGCCGAACCACGTTTTCCTTCATCAGGTCGACGAGGTTGGTACCACCGGCAATGAAGCGCGAGCTGGGGTCTGCCAGGCTGATTGCCTCGCTGACCGATGCAGGCTTGTGGTAGCTGAAAGGCGTCATGGGTTCGTCCCTCCCTGTGTGGCTTGGGGCCGGTCGTTCATTGACGGCAGGGCTTCCTCCACTGCAGCGACGATGTTGCTGTAGGCACCGCAGCGGCACAGGTTGCCGCTCATCTGTTCGCGAATGGCCTGTGGGGTGTTGGCATGGCCTTCGTTTGCCAGGCCCACTGCGGAGCAGATCTGGCCCGGGGTGCAGTAGCCGCACTGGAAGGCATCATGGCGGATGAAGGCGCGTTGCAGGGGGTGCAGTTCGCCGCCGCTAGCCAGCCCTTCGATAGTCACCAGGTGGGCGCCTTCGCACATGACGGCGAGGGTGAGGCATGCATTGATGCGCTTGCCATCACGCAATACCGTGCAGGCCCCACACTGGCCGTGGTCGCAGCCTTTCTTGGTGCCTATCAGGTCCAACTGCTCACGCAGCAGGTCGAGCAATGTTGTCCAGGGAAGGACCAGCAGTGATCGGGGCTGACCATTGATGGTCAGGCCAATGCGGTGCTCTTCGGCACCCACGGGGGCGGTTGCGCTCATGGAAGGTCCTCACGGTCAGGGTTCGCACAGTTGGCTGTGTCTCTGTCGTGCGACCGGCCGGGCCGGAAAAACGTTCAGCCGACTTGCCAGGCTGCAGGGCAGCACCCTCTCTCGCGCTGATTACCATTGCGGCCCAAGCCTCGGCCCCGGGTTCAGTGGCTGGGGTTGATCGTGCCGTTTCATTTTGATCGCCAGGTAAGCGTCATAGATCACACACGCTGAACTACCGCCGTCCCGCCTGCGTCCTCCGAATGAATGCCCAGTAATGAGGGCATTCGCTCATTACTCAGTTACGAGGGCGTAACGATGGACAAGACCGATCAAGGCTCGACGTCTTCACCCGGCAGCACTCAGGATCACGCGCAGGCCATCACCGATGAGGCCGGTGCGCTGCTAGGTGAAGCCAGGCAGAAAGGCAGCGAGCAATTCGAGCACTACCGCGATACCGCAGCCGATCAGCTTGATTCGCTTGAGCAAGGCGCACGCTCAGCCGCGCAAGCACTGCAAGAAAACGACACCTTCGGGTTATCGCAGTACCTGAGCCAGGCAGCTGGGTGCGTGGGCGACTTGGCCGCGCAGCTGCGTCATGAAAACGCCGAGAGCCTGCTGCAGCGCGGTGCCCAGTTGGCACGGAGCAACCCGGCGCTGTTTTTGGCCGGTAGCGTCGCACTTGGCTTTGCCGTGTCGCGGTTCATGCGGGCCAGCGCTACTCATGGTCAGGCTACCGCTGCGTCATCGGACGATTGGCGCCACCCCCGGCCTGCGCAGCCTGTGACGCCGGATCGCGGTAGCGACGTATCCACCCGCAAACCTTACACCCCCATCGACCCGATCGGGCCAGGCGCCGGTACGCCGGTCAGTGGTAGCCCGTTCGAGCGTGATCCACTCAAAGGAGGTGAATGATGAACAAGGACCCCTTGCAAACCACCCCGGGATTACGCTCGGCGGACGAAGACGCGGTCGGTGTCGGTGGCCTGCTGCGTCAGCTGATGCGGGAAGTACCGGAGCTGTTCACCAAGGAACTGGCGTTGGCAAAGGCCGAGCTTCAGCACAACCTGGCTACCCTGAAAGCCGGGACGGCGGCCGTTGCAGCGGGGGCTGTGGTGATTCTGGCGGGTTTCATCATCCTGTTGCTGGCGGCAGTCTATGCCCTGGCAATGGTGGTCGAGCCCTGGTTGGCTGCGTTGATCGTCGGCGCAATTACCGTGGTGATCGGTTTCATCATGCTGCAGTCGGGCAAGAAGCAGTTCGAGCCCGCGCATCTGGCACCTGATCGCACCTTGCATGCCATGCAACAGGACAAGGATACGTTGAAGAGGAAACTGCCATGACCACTTCCTTCGAACATGACGCGCACAAAGACCCGGACCTGCTCGAGCAGGAAATCAACGCCAGGCGCGAGCACATCAGCGATCTGGTGGATGCCCTCGAACAGCGCCTGAGCCCTGGCCAGATGGTCGATCGGCTATTGGCCTATGCAAAGGGCAATGGCGGTGAGTTCTTCCAGAACCTTGGCACCACGCTCAAGAACAACCCCGTACCCGCTACCCTCACCGTACTGGGCCTGGCCTGGCTGGGCTTGAACCAGAACCGCCCCTTCAACCCCGGGCCCGCGCATCAGGGGCCTGGGTTGGGTGAGAAGATCGCAGACGCAGTGGACACGGTGAAGGATGCCTTTGCCCATGCAGGGGAGGCGGTGCACGATGCCAGCCAGGCGGTGCGCATGAAAGCCCATGACGTGCGTGACCGGGCAGGTGAACTTGGCAGCAGTGCGCGGGACTCGATGGGTGCTTCTGCAGATAACCTGCGTCACTCAGCGCACAAGGTCGCAGACCAGACCACGGCGCTGAAAGGGCAGTTCGATCAGATGCTCCACGAGCAACCGATGGTATTGGCCGCCTTGGGGATAGCGCTGGGCGCGGCATTGGGGGCGGCGTTGCCCAGTACCCGCAAGGAAGATGAACTGATGGGCGCCAGTAGTGACCGGTTGACCGACGCGCTCAAGGCCAAAGGTAGCGAGTTGAAGACGTCGGTCGAAGAATCGATGGATCAGGCGGGTGGCAACGCATCGGCGCGGGCAGGGGGCAAACCGGAAGGCACCGACCTTTCCGACGGGCTTGGCTTCACGCCTTGAGCCTGATGGATGTTCACAGGCCGCTCCATGGGTGGGGCCGTCCCTCACGAGGATGGCCCTGACCGCTAAGCAGGGGCCGGACCGGGTTGCCGCTGGCAGCAATTGAGCTCGGGCGCCGCCAGCGCTGTCACCTCACGGTACCGGTACGGGTGAAACTCACACAGAATGATGTACCCGTTTCGTTCGTGGAACTCACTGCCACATCGCCGCCACGGGCCCTGGCTATTTCCCGAACAATGAAAAGGCCAAGACCTACGCTTCTCAGGTCAGTGTCCAGCTCGCTCACTCTGGTCATTGGCTCAAAGAGGTTACCTAACGAAGATTCGGATATGGCTGTGCCCCCCCATACCTGCGCCTTCCTGCTTGTGAATCACGATGTTGAGTGCCTCTGCTGACACGCCTGGCAGGGCAGGAGCCCGTTGCAGGCGAACAGCAGAGGTGGCTATCACTTCTTGCCAGGCAGCACCGAGCTGAGCACCTGCTTGGCTGTCTGCACGATGATGCCCGCCTGGTCCGGGTCGCCCTTGAGCAAGGTAGTGGCGAACTTCTTCGCCTGCTCCAGCTTGATGTGGGGTGGCAGGGGCGGCACGTTCGGGTCGGTCTTGAACTCGATCAGTACTGGCCGATCAGCAGCCAGCGCGCGCTCCCACGCAGCGGCAACGTCCTCTTCGCGATCTACGTAGATACCTTGCAGGCCAATGGAAATGGCGAACAAATGGTAGGGCACGTCAGGGATCGACTGCGAAGCTTCGAACTTGGGGTCGCCCTCCATCACCCGTTGCTCCCAAGTCACCTGGTTGAGGTCTTCATTGTTGAACACGGCACAGATCCATTGTGGGTTGTCCCACTGCTGCCAGTACTTGGCCACGGTGATCAGTTCGGCGAGGTTGTTCATCTGCATCGCGCCATCGCCCACCAAAGCAACCACTGCCCGTTGCGGGTGGGCGAATTTGGCTGCAATGGCATAGGGCACGGCTGCGCCCATGCAAGCCAGGCCGCCGGACAGCGAACACTGCATACCCTGGCGAATCTGCAGGTCGCGGGCAAACCAGTTGGCACAGGAGCCGGAATCGCTGGTGATGATGGCGTGGTCGGGCAGGCGAGGGGACAGCTCATGGACCACGCGTTGCGGGTTAATCGGGTCAGCCTTGGCCAGCGCGCGCTTGGCCACGGTCTTGTCCCACTGCGCACGCCAGGTTTCCACCTTGTCGCGCCAGCGCCGGTCGGTCTTGTGCTCAAGCAACGGCAACAATGTGCGCAGTGTTTCGCTGGCGTCGCCGACCAGGTTGACCTCCATCGGGTAGCGCAGGCTGAGCATGTCGGGTTGCAGGTCTATCTGCACGCCGCGCGCCTGGCCTTCCTTGGGCAGAAACTCGGAATAGGGAAAGCCGGAGCCAATCATCAGCAAGGTGTCGCACTCGGTCATCAGCTGATAACTGGGTTCGGTGCCAAGCAGGCCGATCGACCCGGTGACCCACGGGAGGTCGTCCGGCAACACAGCCTTGCCCAACAGCGCTTTGGCCACCCCGGCGCCGAGTATTTCGGCAATTGCAATCACCTGCTCTGTTGCCTGCAGTGCGCCGGCACCTACCAGTATCGCCACCTTGTGCCCGGCGTTGAGTACATCGGCGGCGCGCTGCAGGTCTTCGTCGAACGGCAACACCCTGGGCTTGCTGTAGCCGATGCCGGAATGCACCGTACCGTGAGCCCTCGGCGGTTCGTTGTAGGGCAGGTCCTGCAGATCATTGGGCAGGATGATGGCGGTAACGCGGCGCTCGCCGACGGCCGTGCGCACCGCACGGTCGAGCAGGTGGCGCACCTGCTCCGGTGTCGATGCCTGCTGGACGAACGCACCGGCCACGTCCTTGAACATCGACAGCAGGTCCAGCTCCTGCTGGTAGTGCCCGCCCAGTGCCGCACGGGCCTGTTGACCGACAATGGCCAGCACCGGCTGGTGGTCCATGCGTGCGTCGTACAGGCCGGTGAGCAGGTGCGAGGCGCCTGGGCCGGAGGTGGCCATGCAAACACCGAGTTCGCCGGTGAACTTGGCATGTGCGCTGGCCATGAAGGCGGCCATTTCCTCATGGCGGGCCTGGATGAATTCAATCTTGCCCTTGGCCCGGCTCAGCGCGCCGAACACCCCATTGATGCCGTCGCCGGGGTAACCGAAGATGCGCCGTACTCCCCATTGATACAAACGTTCCACCAGAAAGTCGCCTACCGTACCGGTCATTGCCTGCTCCCGTTCTGTCATTGATAGGTGTCTGGACTTGGCACGTGTCGGGAAAGTTTCAACGGTATGTTCACCAGTCTGCCGGCTGGAACCTCGCAACAGCCGACGGGTTCGAAGGTGAATCGATGACCGCCAGGGTGCCCATCATGACGCTCATGAATACAGAAGATGCCAGCGTGCAGGCCTTGTATTTCGAAGACGACGGCGCCACGCCGAACAGCCGTTTTCCCGTACTGTTCTACCGGTTGAAGCTCGATCCGTCGGGGGACAATGCCAGCGCATTCGAAGCGCTGTTTACGGCTCACCAATGGACCCCGCTGTGGCGCGACGGAATCTTCGATTATCACCACTTTCACCCTAACGCTCATGAGGCGCTGGGCATTGCCTGGGGGCAGGCGCGATTGACGCTTGGCGGGGAATCAGGGCAGATCGTTAGCGTGGAGCGGGGCGATGTGCTGGTGCTGCCAGCTGGTACGGGCCATCGCTGCATCGAGTGCAGCTATAAGTTTCTGGTGGTCGGCGCCTATCCCTACGGGCAGGAAAACTACGACATCCAGCGTCCCGACAGAGCAGCGCACCAGCGTGCCGTTGCGCGCATCGCCAAAGTACCGCTACCTCAGCAAGATCCGGTCGGCGGCATGCGGGGTGCGTTGATGACGCATTGGCGCTGAGTGCGCTGCAGTCAGGCCGAGTGGTCCATTGCCATCGGCCATTTCACCTAACTGCCGGAACCTGCGCCGGATCCACTACCAGATGAGCCTCCGCCACCACTGCCCGAGCCTGTACCGCTGCCACCAGAGCCATTACCCCCGGTGCCCGAACCACTGTTGGTACCGTCACCGCCCGTGTTGTCCGTCCCATTGTCATCAGTACCGCCATTACCCGTACCCATGCCATCGCCTGGTGTTCCTGAGCCCGTGGCACCGCCTTGGCCGTTCATTTGACCATTGTCGTGCGGTTGCATGCCCGGGGCGCGCTGATCGTTCAGGTCTGTGGCAGCCAGGGCAAGTGGTGCAGCCAAGCCCAGGCACAGGGTAAGCACAAACGCAGAGGGTTTTGTGGGTGTCATGGTGAAACTCCTTTCAGGGTTGTTCACCTACTGTTCGGCCTGCCGCTCGCGGGAGGGTGCCTGCTGAGCGACGGAAGGCGCGGTGGCGTGAGGAGTTCAAAAATGCGAGGGGTGGGGGCTGGCAGAAACTCTGAATCATTTGCCGCCGGGGAGGGTCGACCGGGTGAAGCCCACAGATGGAGAGCGTTCATGTCCACACCTCATGACCCAAGACCGCCCATTGAGATCGACGACACCGAGGACCGCATGGGCAGCGTCCACGAGCTGGATTTCAGCGAACGCCGCGATGAACGCCAGGGACGTGTCGGCGACGAGCGTCCGGCGCGGGAGATCGCCGAGGATTACCCGCCCCGGCGTGTTGCTGAAAGCGGCATGACCGGCGGCGAGGCGTTGAGCGACAGCCTGCACGAGGACAACGTCACCCTCGATGACCTGAGCCCCGATACGCTGCTCGATGAGACCGGTGCCCGCGATCCGGATGAGCCTGGCAGCGGCGGCCCGGCGGACAAGGCCTTGCGCCAGGTAGATGCCCACGAGATCGGTGGCGGTTTCGGCCTGGACGAGGCCGAACTGGCCCGCTCCGCGCCGCTGGACGGCGAGCCGTGGACCGATGACGTGGTGCCCGATGACGAAGGGAGAGAGCCGTGATGAATGAACAACGTTGTTCCTGCACCCATTGTTCTTGCACCGTGGATGCCAACGCTGTGATCCAGGATGGCAAGGCCTATTGCTGCGAGGCCTGTGCGAATGGCCATCGCAATGGCGAACCCTGTCGAATGAGCGACTGCAAGTGTGGTGAGTTGTCTCACACGAAAGAGTCCAATGTCGATAATGCACTGGATGAAACATTTCCGGCGAGTGATCCGATTTCGCCATGATGCCAGTTGCTGCCAGATGTGAGACCAACGGTGGACCAGTCGTTATCCACCAACGCAACCTTGCCATGGAGCGGCCGTTGGCAGTACTCATGGATGCGCACGTGGTCGCGCAACAGGTAGTTGTAGAGCCGGCGCGAGAGCGCGCGTACCCAGCGCATGTCCGGTTGCCCCTGGAGGATTAGCGTCACCTCGACCCGCACCCCGCGCCGCGCAGCATCGATCAGGGCGTGGCGCAAGGGTTGACCGATCTTGTCGTGGGCATTGCGCAGGTAGATACGGTCCAGGCGCAGCATCGGCAGGGGCGCGGAAAAGCTGCGTGTCGGCTTGCCGACAGCTTCCACCAAGTAGCCCGATAACCGCGCATTTGCTTTCAGGCGCCAGTCGTTGAAGTCGCCGGCGACGATGACCGGCTCGTCCGGTGGCAGGCTCTCAGGTTCATAGCGGCTACTGCGGCTCGACGCCTGGTTCGGTCACCAGCTCGCCGTCAAGCCCTAGCTTGTCCAGCAGGCGGCGGGCATCGTAAGGGGCATGGACTTTCTGGTCGTTGTCGAAGTAGCAGTACACGTCGCGGGAGGTGCGTTTTGCCGGGGCGCGGCGCATCACACGCTGAGCATCCTCAGGCTGGCTGCCTGCAGCCCAGGCTTGTATGCGCAGGCGCCAGCGCCGCAACGCCTTGGCCGTGTAGCCGCTACTGTACAGCTCGACATCACCATGCAGGCGCAAGTACACGAAATCGGCCGTGACCTCTTCGACATAGGGCCATTTGCCGGCGCTGTCGGCGACCACCAGGGCAACCTTGTGCTTGCGTAGCAGGTTGATGAAGGTGTCACAGAGGAAGCTGGGGTGGCGGATTTCCACGGCGTGGCGCAGGCGCGCATTACCCGGCACGGCAGTGCCGCCGTTGCCTTGCAGGCGTTCAGCGGCGTGGCGCGCAAGGCTGCGGGCGGCTTTGCGGTCACGTGGCAGCTTGGCCAGGAAGTCGCTGAAGCGCTGCGCGTCGAATTTCAGGTTTGGGGGAAACTGCCACAGGAAGGGGCCGAGTTTGTCACCCAGCAGCAAGGGGCCCGATGCGAAGAAGTTGGCAAGCGCCTCGTCGATTTCGCGGAGCCTGCGTACGTGGGTGATGTACCGCGGCGCCTTGACCGAGAACACGAACCCCTGCGGTGTCTCGTCACGCCACTTGCCATAGCGTTCGGGGGTTTGCAGTGCGTAGAACGAACCGTTGATTTCGATACTGTTGACTGCCCGCGAGGCAAACGCCAGCTCGTCGCTCTGGCGCAGTCCCTCGGGGTAGAAGTCCTTGCGCCATGGGCCATAGCGCCAACCGGAAATTCCAATGCGGATCTCGCTCACCATAGTCCCCTGCGGTCCTGTACTTAACAGTAGCGACAGGCAGCAGGACAAGAGGATTCAACAGGATTGACGAGTGGCTGGCATGGAAAAAGGAACGTTACCGGTGCTGCAATCGTTTCCCAGTGGCCACCTGCTGCCTTCGTTATCACTTAGAATGTCGACCACTGCCCCGTTTTTCTGCAAGGCTTCACGAGGTCCCGTCAACTCCACTTGTTCGAAGCCATCGGTGACCAGAAAGGCTACGCGCTTGCCACCCAGTTTTGCCCAACTGACTGTTGCGGTTGAACGTTGCGCGGCTCTTGGGCTCTGACTAGCAGGGATAGAACGAGGCGGCCGTCATGAGTATCGAACGCAGCATTCCTGAACTTGAAGCCTGGTACGCGCAGTACGACGACATCAGCTACCGGCGCAAATCGCCGGATGCCTACCACCATGAACTGGTACGCACCGCCGAGGCGCTGCGGGACGATGGTGCGATTGACTGGGATGACTGGTTGGCGCTGAAGGCACTGGCCGATGAGGCACATATCCGGGCACTGGAAGATGCCGTGCAGGCTCATGTGAGTGACCCTCACGCATGAAAGCGCTGAAGATCGCCACCTTCAATATCAATGGCATCCGCAGCCGCCTGCCCACGCTGTTGGCCTGGCTGGAACGGGAGCGGCCGGACATTGCCTGCTTGCAGGAACTAAAGGCGGCCGACCAGCAGTTTCCTCGCCAGGCCATCGAAGCGGCAGGTTATGGTTGCCTTTACCAAGGGCAACCCTCATGGAACGGCGTGGCTATCCTGGCGCGTGATAGCGAGCCGCTGGAGGTACGTCGCGGGCTGCCTGGCATGCAGGACGATCAGCAAAGCCGCTATCTGGAAGCTGCGGTGCACGGCGTGCTGGTGGGCTGTTTGTACTTGCCCAATGGCAACCCGCAGCCCGGCCCGAAGTTCGATTACAAACTCCGTTGGTTCGAGTGCCTGATCAAGCATGCCCAAACACTGCATGGCAGCGGCCATCCTGCGGTGTTGGCCGGCGATTTCAATGTTGTGCCGACCGATCTGGACATCTACAACCCGCGCTCATGGCTCAAGGACGCGCTGCTGCAACCTGAATCGCGGGCGTATTTCCAACAGTTACTGGCGCAGGGCTGGGTCGATGCTGTTCGCCACCTGTATCCCGAGCAGCGCATCTACACGTTCTGGGATTATTTTCGCAATCATTGGGCGCGTAATGCCGGGCTCCGTATTGATCACCTTCTGCTCAACCTCAGTCTCAGCCCTTATCTGAAGCAGGCGGGCGTGGATGCCTGGGTGCGCAACGAAGCCAAGGCCAGTGATCATGCGCCGGTCTGGATCCAGTTGGGCTCGCGCCGCCAGCAACGCTAGCTGGCAGGGCGGCTGTTCCCTGGAGCGTGTGGGCAGGATAGGCGTCTGGGCACCCATCGGCAAAGTTTCACGCACTTCCCCTCATCGCATTCATCTTCAGTGATCAGCGTCGGCTACGCTGATTGGGAAAGCGCACGTGATCTCGCAATGAGACCACGCTCATTGCTCAGTGCGCAGACTGCTCTTGGTTACCTGCGTCGTGAATGTGTGAGTGTAAGACCCACAAGGATTCCCAGCGCCGCTGCGCCTATCAGCAGCGGCGTTTTGTCTTTTGTCTTCCTCCAGCCTCCGTCGATACCCCTCCTGCCACTTGGAGGCTCAAAGAGGTTGCCAGATGATGCTTCGGCTATGGGGCTGCGATTTATCCCCCAGCGCGTCAGCCTCCCTGACAACCGAGGCAGCCCGGGTATCAGGTAGCTGGCCAGATGCGCGAGGCGCGCCGCAGCGCCAACCGTGGTGTGAGCCCGAGGCGAGATTGCGCAGGCCACCATGGCGTTTGCCACCATTTCGGGATCGTATATGGGGCCTGGTGGTGTCAACGCATGCCCGGTGTAGTTGCCCCCATCCCGGAAGCCCGGTGTGTCCATAACTGCAGGATAGATATCGCAGACATGGATGTCGGGAAACGCCGTCAATTCGCCCCGCAATGCCTCGGTCAGTCCACGCAAGCCGAACTTGCTCGCCGAGTAAGCGGCGGCATAGGGCTGGGCCACCCAGCTGCCCAGCGACAGCGTGTTGATCAGAATGCCGCTGCCCTGCGCCTTGAAGAAGGGAAGGGCGACGTAGGCACCTCGCAGGTAACCGAGCAGGTCGGTCTGGATGACCTGTTCGTGTGCCTCCAATGGGGTGTCCTCGAAGTGGCCGACCGCACCAACTCCGGCGTTGTTGACCCAGACATCGATTCGCCCATGGCCAAACTCTGCGGCCTGCGCCGCCAGCGCTTGAACCTGGTCGTTGCGGGTGACATCGGTCGTGACCGCTATGGCGTCGGTTCCGCAATCGGTGCATTCATCCAGGACATCGAACAACGCCTCTTCGTCGCGTGCGGCGAGCACCAAGCGAGCACCTTTGCACGCAAACGCATGCGCCGCGGCTCGGCCAATACCGCTGGAAGCGCCAGTGACCACCACGACCTTACCGCGCAGAGGCCCTTTGACCGAAGCGCCACTGTTAGGCGCTTCTCGTTCTGTACCCGAGGCACTGTGGTCAAGGGGGGCAACGGTTTCGCTGGCCTCGATCCGCGAGAGTTCAAGCGCGGTGCCATCGACCAGGGTCAACGTCAGCCCTTCGACCGTGCCTGCCTCTCGGTTTGGAAAAACGGGTTCACCTGCGGCATCCAGGCTATCGTAGATGAAGCGTGTACCCTCAAGCCAGCCCACGGCGGTGAGAAGTTCAGGGCCGAGATAATACTTCCCGTCTTGAAAGAAGCCTGGAAACTGATGAGCGCGCTCCACGTTTTCCACGCGATAGCGTTCGCTTGATTTCATGCCTGTTGCTTGATCGATCATGTTGAAACCCCTGTAAGTGGAGCTCGGAAATGTCAGCCTTTGCTGTGCTCGTCGGAAGTGGGCCCGGTACCTCGCTTGATACCACGCGGGCCAGCAACGCCCCAGATACCCAGGCCAACCAGCGGTAGCGCGACGATCAGCAGGGCCCAGGCCGCTTTGACCGTATCGGTCTTGTCGCTTCGGAACACGCTGACGATGGCCCACAGGTCGATGAGTAGAAGAATTGCCGTTACGGCAATCCAGAAGTAGCTGGCGACCCCGTTCATGACTTTGCCTCCTCTACACGTAGTGGGCGTAGGCCAAGCGGTAGGGAATCACCACGCGGTCGCCGATCTGGAGATTGTTGACTGCACGCCCGGTGTCTTCGACGATGCCCATGAACTCATGGCCAAAGATATCGCCTGCTTCGGTTTCTGGAATTTTGCCTCGATAGAGGTGCAAGTCGGAGCCGCAAATGGCCGTGGAAGTCACCTTGAGGATGATGTCGTCTTCTTGAACGATGAGGGGATCAGGAACGTTATCGACCCTTACTTCGTTTGCTCCGTGGTAAGTCAGTGCTCGCATACGCCTCGCTCCTGCATCACAAAATCGTGGGGGTATGCAGGGGAAGCTTGCAGGCCATGCAAAGTTCAAAACAACAGATTCAGTGGTAATGCTTGAAGGGGGCAGACTGTTTTCCGCTGCAGGAGCGAACGAAGTGTGACGACCAGGAAGGTATCGCGGAAGCCGAAATGCTTGGAAGCTGCAGTTCTAACCATTGTGTAGTAGGTACCGGAGCTGACTGTGAAAGCAAAGCCGTGTCGCCAGTTGAGTCGGCAGCTAACGGGGAGCCGCTTCGAACCGCTTATGCACCTCTTGGCAACGCGGACGCCTGCTCTGTCCACTTGACCAGAAAGTTGTACAAGAAAATTTTCTTGTATCGGAATTGGGGCCGGTCGTCTGATACTCATGTTTCTACCGCCTAAGTGATTGAACTGCCTCATTGCATTGCTATGGTGAGGGTTCCATATAAGACTAAAGTCGTAGGAGGGCGGCATGCGTATTCGAGGTGATGTGTTTTGGGATTGGGCGGATCCAGTGCTTCATCATCGTGTCCATGACGAAGAGCTTGATGACGGCACCACGATTGATGTCCAGGTCAGGCTCTCGCGCACCGGTCAGACGCAAATGTTCATCGGTGTGTACGCTGGATGTGGAATGGCATTGCATGAAGAAACATTCGATTCTCGCCCAGGCGAATCCATGACTCGAGCTCTGGCCTGGGGTGTTGGTAGAGCCAGGCGTCTGGCTACAGATCAACGGCCAGAAGCGAAGCAGGTGGCCTAGGACACTGTGTAGTTCGAGGTTGGTCGTTAGACGCAGGTGCTGACGGCCAACTGCTCAATGCAAACCGCTCCATCTAAACTCCGGGCGGGTGAAGAAACAAGGGCTTTCGGGTTGTCTGCTATTGGCAGGCTACAGCCGATCACGAAGGACCGTTACTGGTCCATCGCGCTCGGTCAGTTGTCGATCATCTGCGCCGCTTGCTGAGTGGCCTGGCTGGTGCGCGTGGCCAGCTTGCGCACCTCGTCGGCGACCACGGCGAACCCGCGTCCGGCCTCACCTGCCCGCGCTGCCTCGATGGCGGCATTCAAGGCCAGCAGGTTGGTCTGGCTGGCGATACCCTGGATGGTGGCGACGATATGGGTAAGCTTGCCGAGGGTCTCCTGCATCACCTGGTGCTGTTGCGCCTGGGCCTCGCGAATGGTGCTTTCCTCATGGCGGGCATGGATATCGGTGATAGCCCCGACTACCCGCAGCGGGGCCCCATCCTGACCCCGGCGGGTTTGCCCGCGGCCGCGGAACCAGCGGTAGGCGCCGCTCTGGTGCCTGAGCCGGTACTCCACATCAAACGGGGTATTGCCGCTGTGGTCCTCCACATGAGCGACGAATGCCGCGATGGCGCGCTCGCTGTCGTCGGGATGCAGGCGCGAGGTCCAGCTTTCCAAGGTGTTGGGAAACTCCTCGACGGTGCTGCAGCCCAGCAGCCTGCGCATCTGCGATGACCACCATATGGTGTTGCCCGGGTTAGCCGGATCGCCCGCCACCACTTCGATATCCCACAGGCCGTCGTGAAGCATCTCGCGGGAAATATCGAAACGTTCGGCGGCCAGCTCCAATTCCTGAATACGCAGGTACTGCTCGTGGATGTCGCGCAGGGTGCCGGCCGTGGCCACCGCGACACCGTGGGCGTCGCGCTGCGAACTGCCGCTGATCCGGCACCAGCGATAGTCACCGCCGGCCGCTGGTTTCATCCGCACGTCCAGCGCAAACGGCGTGCGCCCGCTGCGATCGGCCAAGTGCCGGGCCAGTGCCTGCATGTGGGGTTGTCGGTCGGCAGGGTGCAGTTGCTCGCTCCACTGCCCCAACCGGGTCAGGCGCGGCGCCTGTAGCGAGGCCGAGCCTGTCCACTGCATCGCACAGTCCGGCGCTGGGGTGGCGGCGGTCGTTGGATGCAGTTGCCAGAACAGCTCATCCGCGCCCTGGGTGACCAGCGTCCAGCGCGCCTCCAGTTGCTGCGCGAGTGCCTCGCGCTCAGCCAGGCGCTGCTCCAGCTGGCTGACCTGCAAAGCAAGCACACGAGCCTGCTCGTTGAACTCGCGCCGCTCCTGCAGCACGCGCTCCACGCCTGCCAGGATGCGCCGCAACAGCGGATTGGCCGAAGACAATGGCGCGCTCGGCTGGTCGGGCTGCTCCAGGCGGTCGGCCAGCGGGGCCAAAACCCAGCGGCTGGTACGATTAAACAACAGCATGCGACACCTCCGGTTGCATGGCGGCATCAGCCGACGATGACTGCGCCTGCCGGACTGACACGGTCTGGCTGTCGAAGTCGGCCGCCCCCGGCAACGCTGGCCAGGCCGACGGGCCGCTGGCGATTTCCTGCGGGCTCAACAGACAGTGGTCGAGCTCGCGTTGCAGTGCCTGGGTGTCCAGGTCCTGGCCGATGAACACCAGTTCCTGGCGGCAATCGCCGACGATGCTGTCCCACTTGGCCGTGATGCCCTGCAGGCCATATTTGTCTTGCGGCCATTGCGAGGGGTCGATGAAGCGCCACCAATGCCCTACGTAGTCCCACTGGAATTGCTTGCCGCTGTGCACCAGCAGCGCGGTTTCGCGGTGGCGACTGGCAAGCCAGAAATAGCCTTTGCTGCGCAGCAACCGACCGTTGCGCCAGGGACGGGCAAGAAATTCGAACAAGCGTTGCGGATGGAACGGGGCGCGCTCGCGATACACCCACGACACCACGCCATAGGTGTCCGACTCGGCAGCCGGTGTGTCGTGCGCGTCTATCCGCTTCATCCAGCCGGGCGCTGCGGCAAGGCTGGGCAGATCGAACAGCCCGGTGCCAAGGATGCTCGACAGCGCTACGTTGCCGGCGACCATCGGCAGGATCTGCGCCCCCGGATTAAGTCCGGCCAGAATCGACCGCAGCGCCTGGTAGCCGGCCTCATCGACCAGGTCGCGCTTGTTGACCAGGATCACGTTGGCGTACTCGACCTGCTCGATCAGCAGGTCGGCCAGCGGACGCCTGGGGGTATCGCTGGTGGCATCGGCACGGGCGACGGTTTCGGGTGAATCGAGCAAGGCCATGAACTGGCTGGCATCGACCACCGTCACCAGGGTATCCAGGCGCGCCAGTTCGCTAAGGCTGAAGCCGTTGGTGTCGAGAAAGGCAAAGGTCTCGGCGACCGGCATCGGCTCGGAAATCCCGGTGGACTCGATCAACAGATAATCGAAGCGCTGCTGGCGCGCCAACGCGCTGATCTGCTCGAGCAGGTCGGCACGCAGGGTGCAGCAGATACAGCCGTTGCTCATCTCGATCAATTCATCCTCGCCACGGTGCAGCGCAACCTCGCGCTGCACCTCGGAGGCATCGATGTTGACCTCGCTCATGTCATTGACGATAACCGCCACCTTCAGACCCTGGCGGTTGCGCAGGATATGATTGAGCAAGGTCGTCTTGCCTGCGCCGAGGAAGCCCGAAAGGACCGTCACCGGCAGTCGGCCCGCCTGGGCGCTATTGCTCATGGGCGCGCCGCTCCCGAACCTTCGATCTTGTCCAGGTAGCTTTCGAACAGGTCTACCACCACCAGCCCATCGTCTGCGGCATCGCCCCACAGGTCTCGCACGCGAAACTCGACATGGTAGGTCGGTTGGTGCGCAGCGCTCTGGTCGCCATGCCCGATCGCATCCGGGAACGGCCACTGTTCGGTGGTCCGGTGCAGCACAACGCCTTGCTTGCCGCGCACATAACCCGGCATGCGCACATGCCCGGCCACGTATTCATCGCGCACGATGACCCGGTCGCCCACTTCGAAAGGCGCTCGCCCGGTGATTGCCGCACGCCCTTTCGCATGGGCGGGGTTGGCCAGCTTGAAATGCGAACCCAGTGCTTCGTCCAGTTCGGCCTGGGTGATGACGCCGGTTTCGACCAGCAGCGTGGCGGTGGCGATCACATAACGCTCGTAGTACTCGGTGCCGACATGCTGGCGCACATCGATGCGTTCGACGGCGTGACGTATTTCGTCGACGCTGAACTTCTTCAAGTGATCGGCGCCGATGAACATCAGGCTGTAGGCCAGGTGTTCCCAGTCCTGCTTGAATACCTGCTTGTAGCTCAGGGTGTTGATGCGATGGGGCACTTTGCCAAAGCCCTGGAAACCGCCGAGATCGTGGAAGCCATCCATATTGAATACTCCGGAAGGTGAATGAAGTGGATGGACCGACTCAACCGACCCGGGGCACGGCGACACCGATGAGCACGTCCTTGGTGACCAGTTGCCGCAACTGCTCTTCGCTCATGTCCTCCGAGCCGGCGGGCCGTTGCGGGAGCACCAGGTAACGGCTTTCGGCGCTGGTGTCCCAAACCTTCACCACCACGTCGTCGGGCAACTCGGTGCCCAGCTCGCGCAGTACCGTACGCCCCTCCCGGACCAGCCGCGCACGGAACTCGAAGCCCTTGTACCACTCCGGCGGCAGGCCCAGCACCGGCCAGTTGGTGCAGGAACACAGGCTGCAGACGATCACGTTCTTCACCTGCGGGGTGTCTTCCAGGGCGATGATGTATTCGCCCTGCGGGCCGGTGAAACCGAACTGGGCGCAGGCGGCGGTACCGTCCTTGAGCAGCAGTTCGCGGAACTGCGGGTCGACCCAGGCCCTGGCGACGATGCGCGCGCCGTTTTCCGGGCTCCAGCCATGTTCCATGAGTTCGGTGAGCTGTTCGATGTAGCCCTCGGGGATAAGGTCCTTGTTCTTGAGCACTGCAAACAGTGCCCGCGCCCGCTCGCCAGGGGTTGAGGTTGCCGTCATGGGATTACTCCTCTCGTTCGACGCGGTTGTTGATGGTATTGCTGTTCTGGTTGTTTTTTGCAGAGGCGCAGCGCCTACAGCGTGCGCCAGTCCACTGCGTTTTCGAAGGCTGCCGCGGCCTGGTAAATCGTGCCTTCGGCGTAATGCTTGCCGACCAGCATCAGCCCGACCGGCAGGCCGTCGACCAGGCCACAAGGGATGGACATGGCCGGGTGGCCAGTGATGTCCTGTGCGGCGGTGTTGCCGAGCATCTCCAGTGCGCGCGAGACGTTCTCGGTGATCGAGCAATCCGGCGCCGGCAGCGGCTGGGCGACAATGGGCACGGTCGGCATCACCAGCAGGTCGTAGCGCTGCAGTGCCTTGTCGTAGCCGGCACGGGCAAAGCGCGCGAGGTTCTGGGCCTTGGCGTAGTAACGGCCGTGGTAGTGCTCAAGGCCGAACTGGCCAACCAGCATGCACAGCTTGAGCGAAGGAGACAGGGCGTCGGCCTGGGTCCGCCAGCCGGCCTGCTTGTCGAGCAGGCCGACGTCGTACAGGCCTTTCCAGTTAAAGCCCGCGCCGTTGCCGTGCATCATCTGCATGGTCAGCCCTTCGCAGCCGATCGGGTTCCACAACGAGCCCGCCAGCGTGTGTTCGGGCACCGACACCTCCTCGACCACCGCGCCCAACGCCTCGAGCCGGGCGATGGCGCTGCGTACCGTTTCGGCAACCCGCGGATCAAGGTTGGCGAGCTGGAAACCTTCCTGGAGGATGCCGATGCGCAGCCCGCTGACACCGCGCCCAACGTAGTTGCTGTAGCTATCGACCTCCGGCGCACCTTGGCGCGGGTCAAGCCCGTCGGTACCGGCCATGACTTCGAGCATCAGCGCGTTGTCGCGCACACTGCAGGTCATCGGGCCGACATGGTCGAAGGTGGCCTCGATGGCCATCACCCCGGTATAGGGCACCAGCCCGAAGGTCGGCTTCATACCGTAGATGCCACACCAGGCCGCGGGAATACGCACCGACCCGCCCTGGTCGCCACCCACCGCCAGGTCAACTTCGCCCGCCGCGACCAGCGCCGCGCTGCCCGACGACGAGCCGCCGGTACTGAAGCCAGGACGCATCGGATTGTGCACGGGCGCCGGGTCGGAGGTGTGGCTGGCGCCGGACAGGCAATAGTGTTCGCAGGTGGCCTTGCCAAGGATGGTTACTCCAGCGTCGAGCAAACGCGTCACCACGGTGGCATCGAACGACGGCACGAAACCGGCCAGTGGCGAGGCGCCGTTCATCATCGGCACACCTGCCAGCGAGATGTTGTCCTTGAGCGCGACCGTCCTGCCGAGCAGTTTACCGGTGCTGGCGCCCATCACCTCGGTGCGGTAGTACCAGGCGTTCAGCGGGTTCTCAGCGCTGGAGGGGCGATAACCCGCCGTGCGCTCGTAGCGCACCAGCGGCGTGAAGTCCGGTAGTTCGTCGACCAGGTCGTAGGCGTCGAGGCTGCCCTGCATGAGCGCCAGGTACTCGCTGGCTTGCTCGGGCGTCAGTTGCATGTGCAGGCGGCTGGCGAGCGCCTGCAGTTGTTCGAGCGTTGGGCGGGTGATGGCCATGGGGTGTCCTTTTTCCTTTCCGGTGCCGGACCAAGGGGCTGGCAATTAGCTGTTCGTGAGGCTCGCCGCGGTTGGGCCTGGTACTAACCTAGCGCCAGCGCGGGGAGCCTACTTGGTTGAGCAGGACAGTCGCTGTGTTGAGCAGGACTGCGTTGGGCCAGGTCGCAGGCTTACTGCTCCAGCTTGGGCACCCCGGCCTGCCCGGCCGCATCGCCGCGTGCGGGCCAGACCACGCCGACGCTCTTCATGCCCTTGGCCGGGTCCATCGTCGGGTTGGCCAGCACCACGTCGCGGTAGGACGGGCTGCCGATCACGGCGGGCTTGAACTTGACCAGGAACTCGTTGACCTCCTTGCGCAGCTCCGGCGCCAGGTTGTAGTCGTCGTAGCACTCCTCCAGGCAATCCAGCGTGGCTTGCCAGTGCACCTCGGTCAGCCCCATGCCGCGGTGTGCCGTGACCATGTCCCTGCCGCGGTACTTGGCGCTGCCACCCCAGTGTTGCGCGAGGAAATCGACGAAGTTGATGTGTTCCTTCTGGAAGGTCGACTCGGACATATGCGCCCAGATATGCCCGATTGCCGGGTGGGCCATGGTCTTGCGCAATACCGCGCCGGCGAACTGATAAATGGCGTCGTAGCCACCCAGGCGGGTATACAGCGAAGGTTGTTGCTCGGTGGAAGCGTTTTGCTCAGTCATGTTCGAATGCTCCGTTTCAGCTGGGAATGTGCAGGCGGTTAAAAGACCCGGACGTACCTGAGGTTCAGTCGGAAGTTTTCCTTCGGCCCGTTTTCTACCGCGAGGTCACGCCCCAGTTGCATCTGCAACTGGTCCTGGGCGGTAAAGAACTTGGTGGCGGTGAGGCGGAAGTTGGTGGTTTTGCCGCGGTCATCCTGGGAGGTGCCGTCTACCCGGCTTTCCCCACCCCAGGTGTGGCCAAAACCGACTGCCAGGGACGTACCCGGGTCGATGATGTAGCGCCCCATCAGTTGCGCGGCGTAGGACGTCTCCTGTTCGCGGCGTAACGAGTTGGCGCCGAAGTCGTCGTTGTCGCCGTACCAGATCGTATCGCCGACCAGGTCGAGAGCCCACTTCTCGCCGAAGTGCTTGATGTACGCGGCCTGAAGATCCACCTTCCAGCGGTTCTCGCCTAGGTTCAGCGCGTCCTTGCGGTCGTAGTTGCCGGTCGGTGCCACCAGGTAGACCGTGGCGCCGAGCGTGTCGTTGGCCTCGTTGAGGCGGTACTTGAGCGGCGCGGTGAGAATGAGGTCGCCGATGCCGCTGGCGCTGCCCAGGGCCGAGGCGTCACCGCCGCTGGAAACATGGCCGAACGGCAGCAGAAACTGCGGCTCGACGGTCAGCCGATCGGTCAATTTATAGACATGCAGCAAACGCAGGATGCCGATATTGGAGGTCAGGTTGAAGTCGGAGCTGACCTTGTGGCCCTGGGCGTAGGCACTGTCGGTAGTGGAGTGCTGGTAATAGACCACACCGATGGTTTTGCCCGCCGGCAGCACTTCATAATCCCCCGGCGAAACTTCAACTGCCTGCGCAGACAGGCACGGCGCGGCCGCTGCAACCATCAGGTAACGGAGTTGTTTCATGGACCAAGTCCTTCTTGGTGGCAAAACGCGGGCAAAAAGAGCCCCGCTGCCGTAACAACGACAGGTGTAGGGCTAAACGTGGAGTTCGTTGGTTAGTTGGCGCTTACTTGGGCGTCGCGCAACATGCCGGTGTGCGGGTGGCAGTTGATGTATTCGAACACCTGGCTGCTCGCATCCGACACCGACACTTCGTGGTAAAGCCGCAACTTCTGCAGCCCCGCAGCCACCCGGAAGAAAGTGACGAAGATACGCAGATGGGTCGGGTGGGATTCCGCCCAGCGTTCGAGCTTTTCCACCGAACGCCAGTGGCCGATGTTGTAGCTCTTGTCGAGCAGGTTGCCGTCGGCATCTATATTGCGCACGAAGCGGTTGCTGTAGCAGCCCAGCGGCTGGCCGTTATCGCGCAAGAAATCCATGCCGTCCTGCAAGGTCGGCAGGATCTCGTCCAGGTACAGCGAGCGCTCGGCCTGTTCAGCCGCGGCCCAGTCCTGGCCCGAGCGAATCAAGGCGATATTGTCGTGGCCGACCACCACCACCCGCCCGCCCTTGGCCGGATCGCCGGACACCACCCGCAGCTCGCCGTCCGGGTTCATCCAGTCGGTTTGCGACACCGGGAAGCGGTCGCGCATCGAGCCCCAGTAACCGTGCTCCTCGATCTCGCCGCTGATGCCGTCCATGACCGCCCCGACCCCGGGCAGATCGCTCTGGAATGCATACAAGGTCTCGAACTGCTCGGCCCGCGGCGCACTGATCTCGCGGTAGTAACCCAGGCCATCGTTCAAGCGTTGCGGCGAACTCCACCAGCCATCCACCTCGGCCGAGTGCATCCAGCGGCAATACGCCCTGGCGTCTTTCCAGTAGCCCACCACCATCAGGTTGTCGTAGCCGCTACTATCGACATGATGCGTCAGGTCGTGGGTCAGCGGGCCGTCGGCCAGGCTGAAGCTAACGACGATCTCGCGCAACGCCTGCAAGGCCCGCTCGCGCTGGCCATCGCCGTGGTACTGCACACCCAGGTAGGCCATCACCACCTGGGTCAACTGCTCGTCAGCGCGACCGACCCACATCGGGAACGGCGGCTGGTAATCGTCAGGCACCCGGCGCGATAAGGTGCGCGGGCACTTGAGGTGTTTGTCGATTGCGGACTCCATCACAGGCTCCTTGTTATTTTGGCTTCGGACACACGCTCGGCTTTACCACGGGCACGCCAAGCGCACGCTGCCCACTCGATCAGCCACGACATAAACTCTTCGGGCGCCAGGTCGCGCATATGCAGCCACCTGAACTCGTCGGCCATTCGCTGTTGTTGAACTCGCATGGGCTTACCTCATCGGCGCAGGTCGCTGGAAATGCCGTGAGGTCAAAGTTAGGCACGCCACAACAGCGTCGCTTTGTTCGTCAGGACAACCGTTTGGTTGGTAAAGACAGCGCTGAAACACCCGCCCGGACACGAACCGCGGTGGTGCGTTGTATAGGGACAAAGAGGGGTTTTGCCCCGAAATGGGCAGGAGTGATGGGTGCCTTTTGGACGGACGCCGCCGCTGAACTCAAGCCGCAGGCCGTGTTGGCCAAGGTCCGCGCCAATGCTTCACGCTGGCGTGGATATTGCCTGTCGGAACCTCGGTAACAGTGTTTCGTTTACTCAATTAGTTGCATCAAGGTGAGCGCCATCATGGCTGAGACCAATCACTATTCCACCCTTACCGTTTCGCCGGCCCGTCGCTTCGACTACTGGCGGGAAGTGGTCTGCCGACATTGCCTGTCGGCAGACAGCAAATCCTCGTTGCAGAGCAATTTCGAGGGTGCGCTACAGGTCAACGGAATTGGCCCCTTGGACATCACCACCCTGTCTTCGCCACTGCATCACTGGATGCGTTCCGAGCATCACCTGCGCGGCGACCCCGCCGAAGATATCTGGCTGGGTTACACCCTCGACGGTTATGGCGAAATCGAACAACACACCCGCAAGGCCAGCCTGACGACCGGCAGTGTGTTTCTTTACGACGCAACCCAACCGTTCCGCTTCAGCCTGGGTGGTACCGAAAACCACCTGATCCGCGTCCCGCGACCGCTGCTCGCGCACCGTCTGCCGCGTATCACCGACCTCACCGCGCTGGTGCTGGACGAATCCCGCCCCGGGTTGATCCCGCTGCGGCAGATGATCGGCCAAGCAGTAAGTTCCGCTGCGTTGCTGCAAAACGAAGGCATCGCCCGGCGCTACTCCAGCACCATCATCGACCTCCTGGTGCTCAGCCTGGAGCTGCAGGACCTGAAGACTACCCACCAAGAACTTGATCTTTACGGGCGGATCATGAACTACATTCAGCGGCACTTGGCCGAGCCGGAGCTGTCGATCGAATCGATTGCCGTGGCCCATCACGTATCGAAGCGCACGGTGACCCGGGCGTTTGCCCGGCATCAGAAATCCCCGGTCGCCGAAATCTGGAAGGAACGGCTCAACGCCAGCCGCGCAGCGATCGAACGCGGCCAGGTAAGAAGTGTTTCCCAGGCCGCGCTGGAATTCGGGTTCTCCGATTTCTCGCATTTCAGCCATGCGTTTCGGAAGGCTTTTGGAGAGGCGCCGCATTCGTTGTTGCGGCGGAGTAGGGGGTAAGTCCGGCGCCCTCAAGTTAGAGACCAAGCTCCGTATTATCAGCCTTTAAACTCGGTCATGCCAGGTTGGACTTGAAGGCGCGAGGGTCGAAAAATTGAATTGTGGTGTTTAGGGCTTTTAGATTGATTTCATGAGTGATCGCGCTGTCGTGGTGGCAGATGAAACGGTGGCCAACATCGGGATAGACAATAAGGTGGGGTGAAACGTTAGCGGTTTCCAGTGCTTCCTTTAATTGAATAACTATCCGCATCTGGAGCAGCAAAAAGAGCGGATCTCCGCCCACGCCGGTAACGTTCTTGCTAGCTTTGGCGCAAGAGGCTGGCGGTCGCTGGTTTGAGTTGGGCCAATGGCACCCAATCAAACGCTGGACCGCTGCACGATCAAACACTAACGCCGTCACGGAAAGAGCGTTCTTGGTTCCTGCAGATGAGCCTGAGGGTAGTGGGCGTGGTTCAAGCATCCCACACGTCCACAATCACCCGGCCACTGATCTTCCCGTCAATCATCTCGGAGGCGGCTGCAAGCGCGCCCTCCAGGCCAACGTCTCGGGCCATCAGCGATAGTGTGTCGAGGTTCAACTGATCGCAGAGCCTTTGCCAAGCCTCGACGCGTCGCTCGAAGGGCTGAGTGACGCTGTTGATGCCGAGCAGGCTTACCCCTCGAAGGATGAAAGGTGCAACGGTTGCCGGGAAATCCATTCCCTGGGCCAATCCACATGCAGCTACTAAGCCTTCAGACATTGTGCTTGCGCACGCATTGGCCAGCGTATGGCTGCCGACCGAGTCGATCACTCCCGCCCATTTTTCTTTTGCCAACGGACGCCCGGGGCCTGAAAGTTCGGCGCGATCGATGGTGGTTGTCGCCCCCAGGCTTTGCAGATAAGCGGCTCCGGGGTTTCCCGGCCTGCGACCATGCCTGCACAGCCTATTACGGTATCGAAACGTGCGAATACTTCAGCCAGCTGATCGATTGAGTCAGTCACGAGGTCAGCGGCCACCATCTGGATGCCGCAGCGCCGAAGCTCATCGATTTTGACCTTTTTCTCGGGCACTTGAGTATTAATGGTCGAATCTCTGAGCAGGACGCTGATTGTGGAACCGGGCGTGCGTTTTGCTAAACGCGCAAGATTGCGTAGAACCGGCAGCCCAAGCTCACCGGCGCCTAGCACGAGAATGGATTGGGGGGGAACTGGCTCACTTCGGTCATGATTTCGCCTGAGACCTGCTGCCTGTAAGATGAACAAATGCTTGCACGATTAGGCAACGTTCGTAAGAAGGCACACCTGTGATACTTGAGAAAGCAATGACTGATCAGGAGGCGCTAAGCCAGGCAGAGACAATTTGCCGAACGCTTAGAGAAGACGATGATGGCGTCAGGCGAGAAGTGCTCGCTCACGCAGGCAGTCGCTGGTCGTTAGGTATTCTGCATGCTCTGGGGTGTACGGCACGATGCGCCATGCCGAAATAAAAAGGCAGATGACTGGGGTGACTCAGCGAATTTTAACCAAGACGCTGCGCTCCATGGAGCGGGATGGCCTGGTGCTTCGGCGGGAGTTCGGAGAGATTCCGCCACGTGTCGAGTATGAGCTCACGCCACTGGGTATGGGGCTGTTGATCCGCATGTCACCTGTCTGGACTTGGGTTGTCGAGAACGTTGAGGACTTCCGCAAGGCGCGGCGTATTTTCGACAGTCAGGATGACAAGAAGCCAGCGTGGCAAATACCTGCATCAACACCATTCCCATCAGACGCGGATGACTGAATGTATATGAGCCGCCGACATTGCTGAATAGGAGATGCCTTTGATGGAGTTACGCCAGCTTCGTTACTTTCTGAGTGTGCTGGAGTGTGGCAGCCTCGGCAGAGCCGCGCTCGAAACGGGCGTTGGGGTATCTGCGTTGAGCCAGCAACTCACGAAGCTCGAAAGTGAGTTGAGTACCCGCCTGCTGACACGCTCTAGCGTTGGCGTCACGCCCACTGCGGCAGGCTTGGCATTCGAATACCATGCGCGCCTGACGCTGCGCCAGGCCGATTACGCCATGTTGGCTGCACGCAGTGGGCGTATGAGCGGGTACGCCAGCGTCGGTATGGCACCCACCACGGCTTCGGTATTGGGCCTGGCGCTGATCGCCAGGATGCGCGAGCGCTACCCTGATATCCGTCTTCATTTGGTGGAAATGCTGTCGGGTTACCTGGTGAACCAGCTCAATACTCGGCACCTGGATTTGGCGGTGTTGTTTCAGCTGGAGGCTGGCATTCGGCTGGATGCGCGGCCGCTGCTGGAGGAGCGGCTGTTCGCATTGGTTCCGGTAGCCTTGGTCAAGGCTGACTGGGGGACGTCGCTGACGTTGCAGCAGATCGCCTCGCTGCCCTTGGTCATGCCCAGTGCCCAGCACGGTCTTCGCGCCACGTTACGCGTCATCCTTGAGCGCGTCGGATTGGACGCGAATATCGTCATGGAGGTTGATGGCCTGTCGCTTCTCATGGATTGCGTCAGCGCAGGTCACGCCGCGACGATTCAACCCGGCGCCACTGTGGCGCGGGCCATGCAGGCAGGCTTGCGGGTGTTTTCGATCGACGATCCGCAAGCTCAGCGTCGCAACTTGGTGGTGAGCCTGGTCGATGATGAACTCTCGCCTGCTGCACTTGCCACGCGAATCGTGCTGCATGAAGTGTCCCGCGAATTGGTGCAGCAGGATCGCTGGCCAGGGGCGCGTTTGCTGTGAGCGCCTGCGAACGACCGCCCCTTTAGAAAAACTGAAGACCTCCCCCCTGCAATCGTGTTTCGCCCAAGGTATGCGAACCCCTAGAGTCCGGGGTCCGCGAGGAGCTGCCCAACCCTGGCTTCTCGCTCCCTGGAGGCGACATGATCGATGTACTTGTCATTGGCGGCGGCAATGCTGCCCTCTGCGCCGCGCTGATGGCGCGCGAGGCCGGCGCCAGCGTGATGCTGGTGGAAGCCGCGCCCCGCGCCTGGCGAGGCGGCAACTCCCAACACACCCGTAACCTTCGGTGCATGCACGATGCCCCGCAGGACGTGCTGGTGGAGGCTTACCCCGAAGAAGAGTTCTGGCAGGATCTGCTGAAGGTTACTGATGGCCAGACCAACGAGGCCCTGGCGCGTCTGGTGATTCGTGCCTCGTCCGACTGCCGCGGCTGGATGCGCCGCCACGGCGTGCACTTCCAGCCCTCGTTGTCGGGTGCGCTGCACACTGCGCGGACCAACGCTTTCTTCATGGGCGGGGGCAAAGCCCTGGTCAATGCTTATTACCGCAGCGCCGAGCGGCTTGGTGTGCAGGTGCGCTACGACAGCCCGGTGTGCGATCTGGAGTTGCGCGATGGACGTTTCATCGCTGCCCACCTGGCGGCCCGCGACGTCAACGGGCGGCGCCTGCCCGCCGAGCGCATCGAGGCGCGCAGTTGCGTGCTGGCGGCCGGCGGCTTCGAGTCCAATCGACAATGGCTGCGAGAGGCCTGGGGGCAGAATGATCGCGGCGAGTGGCCGGCGGACAACTTCCTGGTGCGGGGCACGCGCTTCAACGATGGCGCGCTGCTGCGGCGCATGATCGACCTGGGTGCCGACACCATCGGCGACCCGACCCAGGCCCACATGGTCGCCATCGATGCCCGCGCACCGCTGTACGACGGCGGTATCTGCACGCGCATCGACTGCGTGTCGCTTGGCGTGGTGGTGAACCGCGACGGCCAGCGTTTCTACGACGAAGGCGAGGATTTCTGGCCCAAGCGCTATGCCATCTGGGGGCGCCTGGTCGCCCAGCAGCCTGGTCAGGTGGGGTTCTCGATCATCGACCAGAAGGCCCTGGGCCGTTTCATGCCGCCGGTGTTCCCTGGCACCCGCGCCGACAGTCTCGAGGCCTTGGCCGTAGCCCTTGAGCTGCCGGTGCCTGCGTTTCTCGAGACCCTGCGCGCCTACAACCAGGCATGCCGCCCCGGCACGTTCGACCACACCCGGCTGGACGATTGCCGCACCGACGGCGTGCAACCGGTCAAGAGCCATTGGGCCTTGCCGATCGATAAGCCGCCGTTCTTCGGTTACCCGCTGCGTCCGGGGGTGACGTTCACTTACCTCGGCCTGCGCACCGATGCCACGGCCGCCGTGCATTTCGCTGGACGGCGCAGCCCCAACCTGTTCGTCGCCGGCGAGATGATGGCCGGCAACGTGCTGGGCAAGGGCTACACCGCCGGTGTCGGCATGTCCATCGGTACCGCGTTTGGCCGCATCGCCGGCACCCAGGCGGCTGCTGCCGCCGGCCATTGTGTTTCCCCCCTGGAGGCCCAGCATGACTGTGCAAATGCCTGACCCCCGCGTGTTCGACCCCGCCCCGCCACAGGCCGAACTGATCCCGCTGCTGAACCTGGACGAGCAGGAGGTGGACCGGCAGATGCGCATCTGCAACGCCTGCCGTTATTGCGAGGGGTTCTGTGCCGTGTTCCCGGCGATGACCCGTCGACTCGACTTCGGCAAGGCCGACATCCACTACCTGGCCAACCTCTGCCACAACTGTGGCGCCTGCTTGCACGCTTGTCAGTACGCCGCACCGCATGCGTTTGCGGTGAACGTGCCGCAGGCCATGGCCAAGGTGCGCGGGCAGACCTACGCTGAGTACGCTTGGCCGGCCCGTTTCGGTCAGCTCTACCGGCGCAATGGCACCTTCGTCGCCGTGGCGTTGGCGCTGGCGCTGTCGCTGTTCTTGCTGCTGGCCTTGCAGGTCAACGGCACTTTGCTGCCTGGGCGGCTGGCCGGAGACTTCTACGCTGTGTTCCCGCACAACACCTTGGCGCTCTTGTTCGGTGGCGTGTTCAGCGCAGCCGGGGTGGCCCTGGGCGTGGCGTTGAGGCGCTTCTGGCGCACGGTGTCGCCCGCCCAAGCGCGGCAACCGGCCAACGGTGCATTGCAGGAGGCAGCGAGCGCAGTGCTGACGCTCAAGTACCTGGATGGCGGCCATGGCCAAGGCTGCAACAACGCCGACGATCGCTACACGCTGTGGCGTCGACGCTATCATCATTTGACCTTCTACGGCTTCATGCTGTGCTTTGCCGCCACCGTGGTCGCCACCGGTTATCACTACCTGCTGGGCCTGCATGCGCCATACCCGCTGCTCAGCCTGCCGGTAGCCCTCGGCACCCTCGGCGGCATCGGCCTGATCGTCGGGCCAGCGGGCCTGCTGGCGTTGAACCTGCGCCGCGCGCCAGAGCATGGCGACGCCGCGCAGCGCCCCATGGACCGTGCGTTCATCCTGCTTCTGCTGTTGGTCAGCACGACCGGTATGGCGTTGCTGGCCCTGCGTGACACCGAGGTGATGGCGATCCTGCTGGCCGTGCACCTGGGCACCGTCATGGCACTGTTCGTGACCTTGCCCTATGGCAAGTTCGCCCATGGCCTGTTCCGCAGTGCCGCGCTGCTGAAGTTTGCGATCGAAAAGCGCCGGCCCGACCCTCACGGCTTGGGCGGGGACTGAACCATGCACGGGATGCGATGCGATACCGTGTGTTCAGCCTGGCGAGCAACGCACTGGCCACCATGGTGATCTTGCTGTGCGAGGGTGCCTGTGAGCGCGAAACCCTGCTGCGCCGCCTGAATGGTGCGCCGGTAGCGGCACCGGCGGCCGAAGCAGACGCAGCCCAGGGCGACTGGTCCGCCGAACCTCATCGCCACGGCTGACCTAACTGTACACCCCGCATTGACACAAACGCCCACCTGACATCAAGTGATGCCAGGTGGGGAAGGGGGCCGTCTTCCCGTCGGCCAGCCACGCACAATAAAAACAAGAGAACAAGCCATGCTCGCACTTCTGGGCCTGATCATGGTGGTGACCTTCACCTACCTGATCATGAGTAAACGCCTGTCCCCGATCGTCGCGCTGACCATCGTGCCGATTGTTTTCGCCCTTGTTGGCGGTTTCGCGCCAGACCTGGGCAAGATGATGCTTGATGGTTTGAAAATGGTGGCGCCCTCGGCAGCGCTGTTGCTGTTCGCCATCCTGTTCTTCGGCCTGATGATCGACGCCGGCCTGTTCGACCCGCTGATCCGCAAGATTCTCAAGCGGGTGAATGGCGACCCGATCAAGATCGCTATCGGCACCGCTCTGCTGTCGCTGCTGGTGGCGCTGGACGGTGATGGCACCACGACTTACATGATTACCTGCGCTGCCATGCTGCCGCTGTACAAGCGCATCGGCATGAACCCGATGATCCTGGCGACCGTATCGATGCTGTCATTGAGCATCATGAGCGGCATGAGCCCGTGGGGTGGTCCCGCCACCCGCGCCATTGCAGCGCTCGGCCTGGATGCGACCGAATACTTCATTCCGATGTTGCCCACCGTCATCGGTGGGGCGGCATGGGTCGTGTTCACCGCCTACCTGCTGGGCCGTGCCGAGCGCCGGCGTATCGGCAATGTTGCCCTGGAGTCCGGAGGGGGCAACTGCTACATCAAGGAAATCCTCGGCGACAGCCCGCACAAGCGCCCGCGCCTTGCCTATGTGAACCTGGTGCTGGTGATTGTCGTCATGACTGCGCTGGTGCTGGGGCTGATGCATGCGGCCATCCTGTTCATGATCGGTTTCGTCGCCGCACTGATGATCAACTACCCGCAGCTGAATGTGCAGAAAGAACGCATCCTCGCCCATTCGGGAAACGCCATGACCGTGGTGTTGCTGGTGTTCGCCGCAGGCATCTTTGCCGGTATTTTCTCGGGTACCAAGATGGTCGATGCATTGGCCCAGATGCTGGTGGACTGGATTCCGGATGCGTGGAGCCACTGGTTCCCGCTGGTGGTGGCGCTGACCAGCATGCCGCTGACCTTCGTGCTGTCCAACGACGCGTACTACTTCGGCGTTGTGCCGATCCTGGCCAATGCCGCGGCCGCCTACGGCATCGACCCTGTAGAGGTCGCCCGCGCTTCGGTGCTTGGCCAGCCGGTGCACCTGATGAGCCCATTGGTAGCCTCCACCCTGCTGCTGGTGGGCATGGTCGATCGCGACATCGGCGACTTCCAGAAAGCCACCTTCAAGTGGGCCGTGCTCACCTCTCTGGTGATCACTGCGCTGGCACTGCTGACGGGCGCCTTGTCCCTCATGGTTTGAAGCATCCAGGGCGCCGCTTGCGGGTACGGTGATATCCCGCTTCTGGAACTATCGTGCTGTTTCAAGCCATCGATTTTGTCCTCTTACGATTCCTCTCCAAGCCCCATTGAGCTGCATAAATCAAAGGTTCAGGGCGCCTCGGGATTTCTCACAAAAAGCAATGATGGCACGTTGACTCTCCCCTTAGGGGGAGACTTTAGACTTCCGGCCCTCGATAGATCTGGCCTGAAAACAGTTTTTTTTGGCCCGATGCCTTTATTCATTCAATGCGGCTTTTGTAGGGAAACAATCAATGAATAATCCGTTGGAATTGGACAGCGTTATCAGCAGTACACAGGAGATTCTTGCGCAGTTGCTGGTGTTGGACAGGGGCGACGTGGCAGAGCACAGCAGTATCGTTGACGACCTCAGTGCCGACTCGCTGGACATCGTCGACCTGAGCTTCCAGCTGGGCCGTCAGTACGGTTGCACTTTGCCGAAAACCAGCGTGCTGGATCACGCGGTAGCGGTGTTCGGCGATGCCACCCGGTTTGTCGAAAAAGGCCGAATCACGCAGGACGGCGTGGCCTTGCTGGAGCAGAGCCTCAGCGCTTATGCGCCGGGCCAGTTGCACGTGGGCATGCAGCCGGGCGATGTCTTCTCGGCCACCACCGTGCGTAACTGGGCGCAGCAATGCCATAACGTTTTCAACTACCTCCCCGAGACCTGCCCTGAGTGTGGCGCGGTTCATGCCCAACTCAATGAGCGCCAACAAGTGGTGTGTGGCGGTTGCAGTGCTCGCCTGACCCCTCTGGACGGTGACTCGATCTCGCGTCTGTTGGTTGAGCAGTACGCGGCCGCCCAGTTGAAGGCTTCGGCGTAGAGGGTGCCTTGATGCAGGCCCGAGAGGTTCTGGTCACCGGCTATGGCCTGGTGGCTCCCACGACACTGGATGCGGCCTCGCTGTTCACGATGATCAGCGAAAACCGTTCCTGCATTGGCCAGCACCCGGCGTTTGTCGAACTGGGGTTTGCGAACCCGGCGGCCGGATTTATCGATGAGCAACAATGGCAGGTCATCGCGGCGGCCTTTCCGGGCGACCTGCAGACCACCTCCCGCCAGGAATGGCTGGCGCATTACGTGGCCCGTCAGGCGCTTGCCCATGCCGGGTTGGCCGACGGCGCATTTGCCCGAGTCGCCAGCGGTATTTTCGTCGGGGCCAACAAACATTGCGTGAGCGGTGATTTGCGGGACGCCAGCCGTTACATGGACGATCAGGGGCGGGTCGATCTCGACCAGTACCTGGATAACCACACCCTCAGCGGTGGGGCGTTTGCCCGGCGGGTTGATCAGCAAACCCGCCATCTCGCCGAATGGCTGGGTGTCCGTGACCATATCTCCACACATTCCGATGCCTGTGCCGCCGGCACCATGGCCATCGGCAGCGCCTATCGAGCGATCGCCCGTGGCGAGATCGACCTGGCATTGTGTGGCGCGGTGGAGTTGATGGCCCATGAATTGTCCTACTACAGCTTTGATGGGCTGGGCGCACTCTGCCAGCGCGTGGACTTTTCCCCACAAGAACAGAGCCGGCCGTTCATGCCGGACCGCTGCGGTTTTGTGCTGAGTGAAGGGGCGGCGCTGTTGGTGCTGGAATCCCGCGAGCATGCCGAGCGTCGTCAGGCCTGTTCGCTGGGCCGGGTGCTGGGTTACGCGAATCTGTGCGAGGCAGAGAAAATCACCTCCAGCAGCCGCGACGGCAGCAAGTATGCTGCCTGCATGACGGCGGCCCTGGCCGATGCCGAACTGACCAGTGCGGCTGTGGACCATGTGAATGTTCACGGTACGTCGACACAGGCCAATGACCGTTGCGAGGCCCTAGGCCTGGCGCAGGTCTTCGGCGAAACCCTGGAGCAGATGACGTTCACCGCCAACAAATCTGCCGTAGGGCATTCGTTGGCCGGCAGTGGTGCCATTGAGGCGGTGCTGTCGTTGATGAGCATTCAGTTGGGCGTGGCCTTGCCGACCCTCAACTTTCAGCCGGAAAAATCCGAATTTCCGGCGTTGAAATTCCTTTGCGAACCGTTGCAGCAACCGATCAATGTCGTGCTCTCCAATTCCTTCGGGTTTGGTGGCGTGAACAGTTCGTTGGTGCTGGGCAGGGCATGACATGACCAGATCCAATTCAACCGCTGTTTATATCACTGCGGCGTCGGTACTCAACGCCGCCGGTACTGAATGTACGCCTCGTGACAGTCAACCTCTGGCCGCGAAACCGCTGGATTTCGACCCGGCACGTCTGGCCCATTGTGTTGCAGCGCCCGCCTTGCCGGCGGGTGTGTACGACCGCAGACTGTCCCGTAGCCTTGAGCCTCAGGGCGCGCGCCTGCTGTATTGCGCCGGCCGTCTCGCCGAGACCTTGCGTGGGCTGGAACTGCCCGACGAGCGGATCGCATTGACCGCTGCCATTCCGGAAGTGGATGGCCCCAGCTCGTGCTGGGATGCAGTGCAGGCCATTGGCGCACAACCGGCAGATCTGTTGGCGCAATTCTTTGCCCACACACCGCCACTGCATGCGCTGATGATGCTCAATAGCAGCGTCATGGCCCACGCGGCTGAGGCCTTGCGTTGCAAGGGGCCCATGGGCGGTTTTTGCTCCCAGGGCAATGCGGGGCTGGATGCTTTGATGGAGGCCGCTGCCCATCTGAGCGAAGGCCGTGCCGATGCTGCCGTGGTCGTCAGTAGCAGTCCGAACATCACCCCGGCGTTGTACCTGCGCGACGCTACTCACCCACCTGTGAACCCCGGCCCGTGGGTTTTCGGCGAAGGTGCTGCGGCACTGTTGCTGACGACCGACCCAGGCAGCGGTGCTCGATCTGCGTTGCGTATTGCCGGGTTTGCCCGTGGTTACAGCGCGCAACCCGAGCGTGGACTGGCGGTTGGTCGCGACGTCATCGAGCGCGCTTTGAGCAACGAAAAACTGTGCCTCAGCGATGTCGGGCAAGTCGTCGCCGATGCACAGGATCCGCAGATTGCCGCGTTGTTTACCCCATCGGGGCACACCCTCGAACACTCCAAGGCGTTGCTAGGTGACTTGGGCGCCAGCGCCTTGCTCAGTGAAATCGCTGTGACCTGGGCACTGGATTGCAGCCGTTACACGCTGTTGCTCGAACTCAGCCGAGGCGGACATTGGGGCGCGGTGCTGCTGGCCAGAACGTCGTCGGACACAGAGACAATGGAGAGTTACCCATGAGCCCCACACGGATCGTGATCACGGGCATGGGCGCCGTCACCGGCTTCGGTTTCGAGTGGCAGTCCATGTGGCAAAGAATGTTGGCCGGCGAGCATTGCATTCGGCCATGGCAACCGGAAGGCGTCGAGGCGGGTGCGTTCCCCGTGCGTTACGCAGCGCCCGTGGATATGGGCTTGATGCCGGCACACTTGAAAGACCATCCGGCTTGGGGGTTGTCGCTGGAGAAACGCACCCGCTTTGGTTGGGTCGCGGCCACCCAAGCCATTGCCGATTGTGGTCTGAGCCCCGAACAGTTGCGTGGCGCGGCGGTATTGTCAGCGTCCGGCGCACCTGCTCATCGTTTGCAGGACATGCTGCTCAGCCTGGCGGATAACCCGGCGCAGGCGCCGTCCTGGGCTCAATTGATGGCGCGACAGGCGCAGGTCGATCCTGACAGTTCACTGTGTCAGAGCAACGACCGCCTTGCGCGGGTGATTGCCGATGGCATCGGCAGTGAAGGCCCGGTGATCAACGTCAGCAGCGCCTGCGCGGGAGCGTCCCAGGCCATCGGCAATGCGTTTCAGATGATCCGTCGCGGCGAGGTCGAGCTGGCCATTGCCGGGGGCGCCGATTCGGTACTGAGCCTGGACACCATGACCGCGCTGTATCTGCTCGGCGCCGCCAGCAGTGAACAGCGTTGGGGCACCGAACTGTGTCGGCCGTTCGACCGCCATCGCAGTGGCTTGATTGCGGGTGAAGGTGGTGGTTTTGTAGTGCTCGAAACCCTCGAGCGGGCGCTCGCCCGAGGGGCAACGCCGTACGCCGAAGTGCTGGGTTTCGGCAGCAGCCTGGATGCCTACAAAATCACCGCACCCGACCCGCAGGGCCGGGGCGCGGTGCTGGCGATGCAGGCGGCCCTGACGGATGCCGGGCTGGCGCCGCAACAGGTCGACCTGATCAATGCCCATGGTACGTCGACACCCCTCAACGATGCCGCCGAAACCCTGGCGATCAAGACCCTGTTCGCCGAGCGCGAACATTACCGGCGGTTGCTGGTGACGGCCAACAAATCCCAGTTCGGCCACCTGATTGCGGCCGCCGGAGCACCGGAGTTCATGCTCACGGCCCTGGCCTGCCGGGATGATCGGGTCACGCCGACCCTGAACCTGCAGGATGCCGACGAACAATGCGACCTCGACTACTGCGCCCACCAAGCGGTCAAGCGCAAGGTCGACGTTGCCCTGAGCAACTCCTTCGGTTTCGGCGGCCTCAACACTTCACTGGCGCTGGGCAAGTACCGGGAGGCGCCGCGATGAAACAGGCGGTCGCGATTGCCGGTGCGGGTTGCGTGTTGCCCAGCGGCTGGGGTGTCGAGTCTTTCTGGGCGGCCGCAACCGAAGGGCGCAGTGCAATTACGGCGCTGAACGCCCGACGGTTCAGCAGCGAACGCGTAGTGGCGTTCGGGCAAATTCAGGATCAGGACCACCAACGCAGCCGACAAGACCTTGCGCAAAACCTCCAGCGTTACTGCACGCCGGCAGTGATCTGGGGTGTCAGCGCGGTACGTCAGGCGCTGGAAGAAGCCGGCCTGGCCGGTGAGCAGCCGGATGTCCGTTTCGGTTTGTATTGCTGTCAGGGCGGCTACACCCATCCGTCTCTGGAATCCTATGCCGAGTTGTTGCACGGCTGTCGGCAGGACGGCGTCGCCGACATGGCGGCGTTCGCCAAACGGATCCTGCAAGACCGTGCCCAGGACCCTTTTCTGGTGCTTAAAGGCTTGAGCAACTGCTTGCTGGGTGTCACCAGCCTGGCGCTGAAACTGGTGGGCGAGTGCAACGCCTATATGCAAGGTGTCGCCGGCAACCTGGCAGCCTTGCGAGAGGCTACGGCCGCTTTGCAGGATGGCCGGATTGACGCGGCAATCGTTGTCGGTGCGGGCAGCGAGCTGGATGCCCTGGCGCTGTCCGGGTTGGTCCAGGCGGGTGTCATCAGCGCCAACGGCTCGAACACGCTGCTGCCGTTTGACCTTCGGGGCACCGGCGGCATTGCCGGGGAGGGCGCGGCAGCATTGGTGCTGCGCCGGCGCGAAGACCTGCCGGCCGGTCCTCAGGCGTGCCTCGCCGACATGACGGCCCATGCCACCCTCGGTCGCTTGACCCTGCCCGACAGCCCAACCGATGTGTTGGTGTGCAGCGGCACCGGCGATGCGCACAAAGACCGCGTGTTGTGCCAGACGCTGGCCCTTGCGCGCGCCTCGCACATCACCAGCGGGTTGGCGATCAACGGCATTCTCAGCGCGGCACCGAGCCTGGTGGATCTGATGCTTGCGCGTTGCGCATTGCAGGCCCAAAGCGTACCGCCGATTGCCGGTTTGCGGCAGCCAGTGGCGAACCTGCCGTTCATTCAGGGCGCGCCCCACGCTGCGAGCCTTGCGCATTGCCTGGTGCTGAACCGCGACGACAACGGATTCAGCGCCGCCTATCAAGTGCTCTACAGCGCAAAGGCCACTCAGGACTGCCGCTGACTACCGCCTCTTTTTTACTTTCAAGGGATATGACTGTCATGGATTATCGCGATTTCGTTCGGCCCAAATTCGTCGGCCTGCTCCAGGCATTGGGCCTGGAGTGTGAATTTCAGCGCGCCCTCGGTAGCCAGTTGTTCTACCGCAACCCCAAGGGCGACATGGTCACGGTCACCGACTTTCTCGGCGGTTACGGTGCGGCACTGTTCGGCCACAACGACCCACAGTTTGTCGATCAGCTATGTGCGCTGCTGCGCAGCGACGTGCCGTTCAACGCACAAATGTCGATCCGCGGTGCGGCCGGGCAATTGGGGCGAGCGCTCAGTGACGCCTTCAATCGCGAACTGAAGAACACCGAACGTTATATTTCGACTTTCTCCAACAGTGGCGCGGAGGCGGTGGAAATTGCCGTCAAGCACGCGGAGTTCCGTCGCCAGAAGAGCCTGCAGAAGCAGTTCGACGACATCGATTTCACCCTGGCCAGCCTGACCGCCAGCGAACACGCTTACCGCGAGCTGGATGTGGGCGACCTCGACCTGCCTGCAGGTGTCCTGCCAGCCACCCTGAACAGCGTGACCTTGCGTCAGGTGGTTGAAGCCGTTCGCCAACACAACCTGGCGCAGTTGCACATCGAGCCGGTATTCGTCGCCCTGCGCGGCAGCTTCCACGGCAAATTGGTCAATACCGTGCAACTGACCTATGGCCGTCAGTACCGCGCGCCGTTTGCCCGTTTTGGTCTGAACGTCGAGTTCATCGACCCACAGCAGCCCCATCAGTTGCAGGAATTGCCGGCCCGGCACACGCACCACTGGTTGAGCCTGCAATGGGACGGCGAACACCTGAACGTACTGCAACTGCCGTTCAGTGCGATTACCGCCGTGTTGATGGAGCCGATTCAGGGCGAAGGCGGTATCAACGAGTTCGCGGCCGAGTTCTATCTGGGGCTGCGCAAGCTGTGTAACGAGCAACAATGCCCGCTGGTAGTCGATGAAGTACAGTCGGGTTTTGGGCGCGCCGGGACGTTTCTTGCCAGCAGCCAGTTCAACCTGCAAGGCGACTATTACTGCCTGTCCAAGGCCCTCGGCGGCGGCTTGATGAAAATCGCCGCGACGGTGATCCGCAGCAGCCACTACGAAGGCGAGTTCAGCTACATCCACAGCTCGACCTTCGCCGAGGACGACCCGTCCTGCCATATCGCGCTGTCGGCATTGCGCCGGTTGTTCGCCAATGACGACGCGATGCTCAAAGACATACGCACCAAGGGCGCCTACCTCAAAGCCTCGCTCAATGAACTGAAGATGGCCTATCCGGATGTGATCGCCGATGTGCGCGGGCGTGGCTTGCTGGTGGGTCTGGAATTGCACGACTTGAGTGTCAGCAGCTCGCTGGTACAGGCGTCGGCCCAGTACAACGATGCCTTGGGTTACTTGATCGCCGGTTACCTGTTGCAATTCGAAGCGTTGCGGGTAGCACCGTCGGGCAGCAACTCCAACGTGATTCGCCTGGAGCCGCCAGCCTGTATCACCCTGGGCGAAATCGACGGGCTGATCGCTGCCCTGCAACGGGTCTGCGACATGCTGCGCCGTGGCGATGCGTTGCCGTTGGCGGCGGGTATCTGCGCGGACTCGATGCCCACCGTGCCAGCCCGTCAGGACGATTTTCGGGTGGCCGAGCCCGTTGAAAACATCGATGCCAAGGTCGAAATCGTCGCTCGGGTAGCGTTCATCAACCACCTGATCGATGCCGATATCCTCGGTGACGTCGATCCCTCGCTGGCAGCCCTGAGCCCGGAACAAAAACGCACGTTCATCAATCGCACCAAGCCTGAACGCCGCGCTGTGCCAGTCGGCCCGGTGATCATTCGGTCGCGCCTCGGCATGGCGGTAGAGTTCACGTTGTACCCGCTGTGCATGGATTCGGATGCCATGGCCGAGTACATCCTCAGCGGTGACCTGGACAGCATCCGCGAAGAAGTCGGCAGGCGTGTCACCGATGCCCGCGCCGATGGCTGCAACATCGCCGGCCTCGGGATGTACACCTCGATCGTCACCAACAATTGTCAGGCGCTGAAGATTGCCGACATGGCGCTGACGTCCGGCAATGCCCTAACCATCGGCATGGGCCTCGAAGCCATCGAGCAAGGCTGTGTACAGCAAGGTCTGGCACTGCGCGAGCAAACCGCTGCCGTTGTCGGTGCCGCCGGTAACGTTGCTTCGACCTATGCCTCGGTGCTGTCCGCCACCGTTGATCACCTGATTCTGATTGGCAGCGGTCGTGACGGCTCGGTTCGGCGCCTGGAGAAAACCGCGCAACAGATTTACGCCGACGCGGCCCGTTCGATCCTCAAAGGCACAGCCGAACACGACCGGTTGGCGCAGCGACTGCTGACCCTTGATGGTTGTTGTGACTTGTTGCACTCACATGGCCAAAAAGCCGACCTCGGTTTGCACATCGCCCGTCTGGTGGATGAGCGCCTTGGCGCGAACGCCTTCATCACGGTCACCAACGATCTCGACGCCATCAAGGGCGCACGGATTGTCCTGTGCGCTGCCAATGCGCCTCAGCCGTTCCTCGGTGCCGAACATTTCGCCGAGCGCAGCGTGATTTGCGATATCGCCGTGCCGCTGAACGTCCATCAAGACCTGCCGAGCCAACGCGAAGACGTGCTCTACATGCACGGCGGCATCGTCCAGACGCCGTTCGACGACGGCCTGGCGCCCAACGTGCGGGCCTATCTGAAAAAAGGTCAGCTGTATGCGTGCATGGCCGAGTCGGTGTTGATGGGCTTGTCTGGCATGAGCCAGCACGGCTCCTACGGCGATATCAGCCGTGAGCAAGTGCAGCAGGTCCGCGCACTGGCCGCGACACACGGCTTCACCCTCGCGCAATTCAAAACTCATAACTCACTTTAAGGAGCGGTCATGACTCAGAAAATAGCCGTCGTGACCGGCGGCAGTCGCGGCATTGGCAAGTCCATCGTGCTGGCCCTGGCCGGCGCGGGTTATCAGGTTGCCTTCAGTTATGTCCGTGACGAGGCGTCAGCCGCTGCCTTGCAGGCGCAGGTCGAAGGGCTCGGCCGGGAGTGCCTCGCCGTGCGGTGTGATGTCAAGGATGCGCAGAGCATTCAGGCGTTTTTTGAACGGGTCGAGGAACGTTTCGAGCGTATCGACTTGTTGGTCAACAACGCCGGTGTTACCCGTGACGGTTTGCTCGCCACGCAATCGTTGAGTGACATCACCGAGGTCATCCAGACCAACCTGGTCGGCACGCTGTTGTGCTGTCAGCAGGTGCTGCCCTGCATGATGCGCCAACGCAGCGGGTGCATCGTCAACCTCAGTTCGGTGGCCGCGCAAAAGCCCGGCAAGGGCCAGAGCAACTACGCCGCCGCCAAAGGCGGTGTAGAAGCATTGACACGCGCACTGGCGGTGGAGTTGGCGCCGCGTAACATCCGGGTCAACGCGGTGGCGCCCGGCATCGTCAGCACCGACATGAGCCAAGCCCTGGTCGGCGCCCATGAGCAGGAAATCCAGCCGCGGCTGTTGATCAAACGGTTCGCCCGGCCTGAAGAAATTGCCGACGCGGTGCTTTATCTGGCCGAGCGCGGCCTGTACGTCACGGGCGAAGTCTTGTCCGTCAACGGCGGATTGAAAATGCTATGAGCCAGGCACGCACGATTGTGATTACTGGCGCGGCCAATGGTATTGGCCGCGCCGTCGCGGAAAACTTTGCAGCCCAGGCCGAGCACCTTTTGATCTTGCTCGATCGGGATCTGGCAACCTTGCGGAGGTGGGTCACTGAGGGCGAATTTGCCGCTCGCATCGAAACCCATCAAGCGAACATCGCCGATCTCGCCAGCCTGCAACTTCTGTTCAAGGGCCTGGCCAACCGGGTCGGCTTTGTCGATGTGCTGGTCAACAGCGCCGGGGTCTGCGACGAGAACGAACCCGAAGACCTCGACAACTGGCACAAGGTCATTTCGATCAACCTCAACGGCACCTTTTACGTCACCTCGTTGTGCCTGCCACTGATGGCGGAGGGTGGGCGGATCGTCAACATGTCGTCGATCCTCGGCCGAGCGGGCAAGGTCCGCAACACCGCTTACTGCGCCTCCAAGCACGGCATCATCGGCATGACCAAAGCCTTGGCGCTGGACCTGGCGCCACGGCGAATCACCGTCAATGCCATCCTGCCCGCCTGGATCGACACACCGATGCTGCAAGGCGAATTGGCGGCTCAAGCGCGCATCGCCGGGATCACCCACGAGCAAATCCTGCGCAATGCCAAGAAGAAGTTGCCGCTGCGGCGCTTCATTCAGGGCGACGAAGTGGCGGCCATGGTTCGTTATCTGGCGAGCCCGCAGGCGAGTGGTGTCACGGCGCAAAGCCTGATGATCGACGGCGGTGCCGGGTTGGGAATGTAGCCATGGCTCGACTGGGATTGAACCGCGGCCTTTTGGCCGCGCTGGTCAGCCTCGGCTCGCCAGCGGCGATCGCCGAGTGGTGGCCGGAGCATCATGAAGCGGAGATCGGCGTTGCCACGGCCGTGCGTCTGCACGGTGACGACCAGGTCACGCAAAAGGCCGTGTACCTCAAGTTCAGCCTGGAGGATGCCTGGGACAGCGGCTACTACAAGGCCAAGGGTCGAGCACGTTACGACTCTCGTTATGACGGCAACAACCCATACAGCGCGCAAGCCCGGGACGATTATCGGGCCACTGCCGATTGGCGGCACCTTTACTGGGGGCTCTACGTCGGTGACGGCGAGCTGACGGTGGGCTGGCAGCAGGTGGTGTGGGGGCGAGCAGATGAATTACGGGTACTCGATCAGATCAACCCGCTGGATTATCGCGAGGGTGTGATCGGTCTGTTGGAAGACAGCCGCATCGCCGTGCCGATGATTCGCCTGGTGCAGCCGGTCGCCGAGTGGGAGCTGGAAGCGCTGGTGATCACTGATTTCGTGAAAAACCAGGCGCCGGCCGTCGGCAGCGAGTTCGATGCACCGATCTTTGCCACACCCGATCCGCAGATGTTTGTGGTCGATTCGCGGCCCGGGTATGACGGTCACAGTGGCTTCGGTTACGGCGCCAGTGCCAACGGCCGGGTCGGCACGGTGGATGTCAGCTTCGTTGCCCTCAACGCCCGCCAACAGGACCCGGTTTACGCCGTCGAAGGCCAGACCGAAGAGGGCCTGATTCGCCTCGAACGGCAATTCCCGCGCTATTCCATGGGCGGCGCCGGTGTGGCCATCGATGCCGGCCACAGCATCGTGGTGCGCAGTGAAGTCGCCTACTTCGACAATTGGCGGGTCACCAATCCTTACCGCGCTTACGGCAGCGACCAGACGGCGATGACCAAGTCGCTGCTGGGCGTCGATTACCTCTTGCGGGACTGGCTGATCTCGACGCAGTGGCAACATCAGCGGCTGCTCGACTGGCAGCCCGGCATGGTCCAGGACAAACGCGACGACCTGTTCACCGTGTCTGCCGAAGGCTCGCAGTTCCAGGATCGCCTCAAGACCCGTCTGGTTTTCGGCATGTCGCCGCCAGCGCAGGACGACAGTTTCGTTCAGGGGATCTTCACCTACAAACCGGTGGACTGGCTCAAGTTGGGGCTCGAAGTCGATGTGTTCTTCGGCAAGCCCGACCGCCAGTTCGGTGCGTACGACAACCGCGACCAGGTGCGCTTGTCCGCCGGTTATCTGTTCTGACCACACCGGTGCGGTGTGCGAACCACTCAAACAATGAAAAGGAAATCGCCATGTTGCCCATCTTCAAGACCCTGACTGTAAGCGCACTGCTGCTGAGCGCCGCTGCCGCCATGGCAGCTGAAACACGCACGGCTGACGACATCATTCGCCAGGCCCGGGACCGCGACGACGGCAAGAGCTTCATGTCCCAGGTGTCCCTGATCCTGATCGACAAGCAAGGTAACAGCCGCATTCGCGAGTTCAGCTACCTGCAAAAGGATTACCCGGACAGCGACAAATTCACCATGTATTTCTCCGCGCCGAGTGATGTGCGTGACGTCGCCTTCCACATCGAAAACCCGCGCGAGGCCCTGGGCCTCGAAGACAGCCAATGGATGTATTTGCCGGTCAGCCGACAGACCCGAAGGATTTCCACCACCGACAAACGCGGGGCGTTCATGGGGAGCGACTACTCCTATGCCGACCTCGACAAGATTCGCGCCGAAGACTATCGCCAAACGCTGGTTGGCGAAGAGCAGTTGCAGGGCCGCGATTGCTACGTGATCGAGCGTGAGCCGGCGACGCCTGCCGTGCTGGCCAAGACCGGCTACAACAAGCTCAAGGTCTGGGTTGACAAGAAGAACTCACTGGTGCTGCGCCAGGACTTCTTCGATGTAAAAGGTGTGATGTTCAAGCAGATGCGCACCCTGAAGACTGAAACCATCGACCAGATCGACAGCATTACCCTCAGCGAAACCGAGGACTTCATCGCCGGTACGCGCTCTCAGCTGCGCTTCAACCAGTTGCAGTACAACGTCGCGCTGGACGACCGCCTGTTCACGCAGACCGCGATCAAGCGCGGGCTGAAAGCCGGCGACTTGCCGGAATACGCCGTGTCTGCCCGCTAAGCGCCGCTCTCGATTCATCTGGAACCCTCATTCATGGAAAGATACCTGAACTTCGTCGAGCGCTATGCGCGGGCAATTGTGTTCGTGCTGGTGGCGATCACCGCCTACTTCACCTACACCCTCGGCGCGCTGATGTCGGACACCAATCCGTATCTGCTCAAGGACACTCACCCGGCGCGCAAGACGATCATTGATCTGCAGCGCGAGTTCACCGGCACGTATGACTCGGTCATGGTGGCGCTGAACAACCCCGAGAGTGTCTTCAACACCACGTCGCTGAACGCCCAGTTCGAGCTGTCCCAGGCCATACGCCAGTTGATGCTGGCGAACGATGAGGACCGTGTCGAACTGCAGCGCATCGTCGGCCTGTACAGTGGCGACCCTGATGCCCAGGGTTTGCTGGTGCAGATCCTCGCCGAGGGTTTTTCGCAGAACGATTACGCTGCCGCCAAAGCACTGCGCGACCATGGGATTGCCCGGCACTGGGACAGCCATGACTTGCAGTTCCTGAGCTTTCTTGCCGAGCGGCTTAACCCGATCCAGGAAATGGCCTCGATGGCTGACCTGGAAAACATCAGCTTGAGTGCCGATGGCGAGTTATGGATTCACAAGACCCTGCACGCCCTGGATATGGACCCGATCAAGGTCGAAGCGCAGATCATGGGCAACGAGCAGATGGTCGGTGGCGTCGTCTCGGCGGACAAGAAAGTCGCCATGGTCGTCGCCGAACTGGGCACCAAACAGGACGACGCTCAGGCCCAGCTGCGTGCCTATCACCAGGTCCGCGAGATCATCGCGAAGTACCAGGCCGCCCACCCGGAGTTCACCGATGAGGTGTTCATCGCCGGCATGCCGATCTTCATTGCGGCCCAGCAGGAAATCATCGATCACGACCTGGCGATGCTGTTCCCGATCGTGTTCCTGTTGGTGACCTCTCTGCTGGTTTTCTTCTTTCGCAAACCACTGGGCGTGGTGCTGCCGCTGTTCAATATCCTGTTCTGCACCATCTGGACCCTTGGCCTGATGGCGCTGCTGCGTGTGCCGATGGACTTGCTCACCAGTGTCTTGCCGGTGTTCCTGTTCACCATCTGTTGTGCCGACGCGATCCACGTCATGGCCGAGTATTACGAACAGCTCAATTCGGGTAAGTCTTTCCGCGAAGCCAACCGTGAAACCCAGCGCCTGATGGTCACGCCGGTAGTTTTGACAACGGTCACGACTATTGCCACGTTCCTGATTTCCACCACCAACAACATTGTCAGCATCCGCAACTTTGGCGTGTTCATGTCGATCGGCCTGACGGCGGCGCTGATCATCTCGTTGCTACTGATTCCGGCGTGGATTTCGATCTGGGGCAAAGATGCCGTCCCGCGCAAAGTCCAACTGAAAGCATCGCTGATCTCCCACTATCTGGTGGTGTTCTGTGCCTGGCTGATTCGCTGGCGCAAGCCGGTATTGCTGGTGACCCTGCCGTTGTTGGCGATGATGACGGTGTTCACGTTCAAGGTGGATATCGAAGACTCGGGCATTGCCTACTTCAAGAAGGACAGCCCGGTGCGGATATCCGACGAGTTCATCAACCGGGCTGGAGTCGCCGGTACATCGCCGGGCTGGATCGCTTTCGACACCAAGACTCCGCGTGGCGCGCTGACCACTGAAACCGTGCAGTTCCTCGAACGTCTGGACCAGTTCATCAAGGCCCAGCCGAACGTGAGTTACACCTATTCGGTGGCGACCTACATCAAGCGCATGAACCTTGTGCTCAACGACATGAACCCTGCTTTCCTGCGGGTGCCGCAGGCGGTGGAGCAGGTGACGGTGGTCGATGATGACGGCAAACCGGAGACCTTCGATGTCGATGGCAACTCGCTCATCGAACAACACATCATGATGTTCGAGAACGGTGGCGGCACTGATTTGCAGAACGTGCTCAATGCCGATTACTCGAAGGCGGTGACGCTGTTCACCATGACCTCCTCTGTGGCGGGCGATTACCAGGCGATGCTCGATAAACTGGACGCCTGGCTGGCCATCAACAAACCGGCCAACCTGCAGGTCACCCATGCCGGTACGCCGTACATATGGACCGGGGTGTTGCAGGAAATCACCCAGGGTCAGGTGCTGAGCTTCTCGCTGGCGTTGCTGGCCGTGACCTTGATGATGATGTTCTGGCTCAAGTCAGTACGCCTGGGCATCCTCGGCATGCTGACGTTGCTGACCACGTCGGTGACGGTGTACGGCAGCATGTACCTGTTGGATATCGAGTTGAACATCGGTACCACACTGGTGACGTTCCTGGTGGTGGGCGTCGTGGATTACGCCGTTCACCTACTGTCACGGATCAAGATGCTGGTGCAGAAGGGCATCGAGATCGACGAGGCCATCCTGGTGGCCATGCAGGGCGTCGGGCGCTCGACGGTGGTCAACGTCGTGATCTTCTCGATGGGCTTTGTCGCGCTGCTGTTCTCCGCCTACAAACCCGTCATCGACTTGGGTGTATTGGTGATACTGGCGCTGTCATCCAGCGGCTTCATGACCATTTTGTTGGTCACGCTGATCTCGCCGTGGTTCTTTGCCTCGATTGTGCCGCAGCCAGCAGTGCAAGAGGGCGAGCAGCCGCGGGGTGGGGCTGTGCCAGGCTAAATCGCCGGGGCGCCTGCGTGCTGAAAACGGCACGGGGCGCCATGGCCGTTCAGGGGCGGAGGAGCGGATTCAGCGGGCTTTTTCCAGGTGTTCGAATTGGCATTGCATCTGAGCATCTTTGAGGCTCAGCTCAAACTCAACCAAGCCGTCATGCACTTGCTGCAAGGCCTGGATTTGCCCCATCAATTCCTGCTTTTTGTTATCGATGGCCTGCATGGCCAGATCCCAGGGCAACTCCTGGCCGCGATGATCCTGCAGAATGGCCTGCATTTCCTTGAGCTTGAAACCGAGTTGCTGAGCGCATTTGATGAAGGTCAGCAGCTCTACGCTTTGCTGGCTGTAGATGCGGTACTTGCCTTCGCGTTGCGGGGGGGGCAACAGGCCGATTTCTTCGTAATGTCGAATGCTTTTGACGGTGGTGCCCGACAGCTGGGCAGCTTTGCCGATGTACATGAAAATCCCTTTTTATGACGCATCAGAAGCGAAAAGATGTCGCGTGCTCGTACAGGCGCGCGACATCTTTGCACAAGCGTCAGGGTGTGGGAAGCCAAGTTGGACAAGGTGTCACAGCAGGGAGGCCCGGCTGGGCAGCGCAGGGGCACGGCCCGACCGGGGCCGATCAACGGCTGGCGACTGCCTGGACTTGCTTGAGCCAGGCTTCACGCTGTTCCGGCTTGGAGCCCAATACCGGACCGAAGGTCAGGGTTTTCAGGGGTTTTATGCCGCAGAACTCCAGGGTGGTCTTGCGCATTTGGTGCAGGCCCGGCATGCGATACACCCACCGGTAGTACCACGGCGGCGTGTCCATGGTCACCAAAAGGTGAGCCGTGCGGCCCTTGAGCAGCTTATCCGGGAAGGGCGAGCCCTTGCGGTACTTGAAGGCAAAGCCGGGCAGAAACACGCGGTCGAAGAACCCCTTGAGCAACGCCGGAATGCCGCCCCACCAGATCGGGTACACCAATGTCAGGTGTTCGGCCCAGGTAATGTCGTTCTGTGCGTTGATCAAATCGGGCTCAAGCAACTGGATCTGGTTATAGCCATCGTGCAAGACCGGATCGAAATCCAGGGTGTCCAGGCGCAGAAGGCGCACCTCATGGCCTGCTTGCGTGGCGGCCTCGACATAACGTTCGGACACAGCGCCGCAAAAGCTGTCGTTCGAAGGGTGGCCGAGGATTACGAGCATGCGTTTGCGCTTCATGACAAACTCCAGGTAATGAAGTGCCAAGGGTAAAGTCTGCCCCTTACGGTAGAGTCAAGCCTTGCCGGTTAGTGGTAGAGACAAACAGTCCAGCAGCGCTCGGCTGGCGCCTGGCAAACCGTCGAAGAGCGACCGTCGAAAGTGGGTTAGAGACTGTCAGGGTCGCCAAAGAACATCTGTATCCGCGACCGCAACCACCGCTCCGCCGGGTCGTTGTCCTGCGCCCCGCGCCAGGCCATGTGCAGTTCGAAACTGCGCACGGGTATCGGCAGGTCTTCGGCCCGCAACCCGCCCGCAGCAGTCAGCACATCGGCGGTGTAGTCCGGCACAGTGGCCACGATATCCGTCCCCGCCAGCAAGCTCCCCAGCCCGTTGAACTGCGGCACCGCCAGCACCACGTGGCGCTTGCGGCCGAGTTCTTCCAGGGCTTCGTCGATGAAGCCGGACAGGTCGCCGGCAAACGACACCAGCGCATGCGGCCGCGCGCAGAAGTCGTCCAGGGTGATACCGCCGGGCACGCTGTCGGCGCGCAGTAGCTTCGGCATGCTGCGGCGCAGCACCTTGCGCTTCGCGTTGGCCGGCAGGTCGCTGGTGTAGCTGACCCCTACCGAAATTTCCCCCGAGGCCAGCAGGGTTGGCATCAGCAGGTAGTTGACCCGCCGCACCACCAGCACAATGCCCGGCGCTTCGGCGCGAATGCGCTTGAGCAACTGGGGCAGCAGGGCGAACTCGGCGTCGTCCGACAGGCCGATGCGGAACACCGCATTGCTGGTGGCGGGGTCGAACTCGGCGGCGCGGCTGACCGCAGTGGAAATCGAATCCAGTGCTGGCGACAGCAGGGCGAAGATCTCGTGGGCCCGTGCGGACGGCTCCATGCTGCGGCCGGTGCGAACGAACAGCGGGTCGTCGAACAGGTTGCGCAGGCGCGACAGGGCCGCGCTGATGGCCGGCTGGCCGAGGAACAGTTTTTCCGCGGCGCGGGTCACACTGCGCTCATGCATCAGCGTTTCAAACACGATCAGCAGGTTGAGGTCTACACGACGCAGGTCGTTTCGATTCATCGGTGCGCTTCGCCTAAAGTGGGGCAGGGGTGAATCTTACGGCCAAAGGCTGTTACCCTGCACGGGTTTAGGGGGACCAATTGCAGGGAAAGTCAGGTGCCCAATCGATGACAAGCATGTCGACTATTAATGACCACTGATGGTCTAACCGTCAAAGCCCGGATAAAGTCAGTGGTAATTAGAGGTTCACAAAGGCGAGGTATGCGATGTCCCGCATGATCCGTTTCCACAAGTTCGGCGCTGCCGATGTGCTCCGTTGCGAGGAGCAGGCCGAACCGTCACCCGCTGCCGACGAGGTACAGATCCGCGTCGAGGCGATTGGCGTCAGTTGGTATGACGTGCTTTGGCGCCAGAACCTGGCGCCGTCCCAGGCACGCCTGCCGGCGGGCATCGGCCACGAAATGGCCGGGGTGGTGACTGCGGTCGGTGAAGGGGTCGAGGACATTGCGGTGGGCGACCGGGTCGCCAGCTTCCCGGCCACCAGTGCCAATGACCACCCGGTGTACGGTGATGTCATCGTGCTGCCGCGCACCGCCATTACCCGCTACCCGGATGTGCTTACCCCGATCGAGGCCAGTGTGCACTACACGCCCTTGCTGATCGCCTATTTTGCCTATGTTGACCTGGCCCGTGCCAAGGCCGGGCAGACCGCGCTGGTGACCGATGCCAGCCATTGTGCCGGCCCCGCCTTCGTGCAATTGGGCAAGGCCTTGGGGCTGAAAGTGTTCGCAGCTACCAAAGAGGCTGAGCAGCGTGAGTACCTGCTGGGCCTGGGTGCCGACAAGGTGATTGTCACCGAGGAGCAGGACCTGTTACTGCAGGTAGGCAAGTACACCGATGGCCGCGGCGTTGACATGGTCCTCGACGGCATGGGCGGGCCGCAGATGTCGCTGCTGGGCGATGTGCTGGCGCCGCGTGGCAGCCTGGTGCTGTATGGCCTGCAGGGCGGTAACCAGACGCCTTTCCCGGCCTGTGCAGCCTTCCAGAAGAATATCCAGTTCTACGTGCATTGCATCGGTAACTTCACCGGCAAACCGGAACTTGGCATCAGCCAGGACCAGGTGGCGCTGCAGCGTGCCTTGCGCGACATCAACCAGTTCACTGCTGACCAGCTGCTGACACCGCAGATCATCAAGGTGTACCCGTTCGAGCAGGTGGTGGAGGCACATCGTTACATGGACCAATGCCCGTGCGGTGGGCGAGTGGTGCTGGACATGGCGCAACACTGACAGCGGTTCGCAATGCCGACAAACCCGGGCAGAGTCCCGGGTTTTTTGTGGGCGAGCAGAATCATTTCAGCCCTAATAAAAAGACCATTCCTACATCGAAGTCAGACGTGGACTACATATAAGGCAATGGCCTGTGATTGTGTGGAAATATTCCGCCAACTATTCAGACTTGAACGCTTCCCGCTAGAGGTTCAGTGTGTCTCTGCAATCTTGCTGAATGGTTTTTTTACCTCGATCTGTATCTTATATTCGCTCTGCATCCCCCGATAATAGCCCCATGATAGTTTGCGCAAGGAGCGTGGAATGAGCATGGCTATGCCTGAGGATCAGCTATGTGTGGTAGCGACGGGCCGTCGCGGCATTGATGTTTTTTCGATGGTCTGGCGACAGTGATGCGTTACGTCATTACTTCAATTTGATCGTAGGAAATTTCTTCGGGGTAAGCACAGGACGTATTGAAACTTGAACACAAGATTCAGCACGCGTTGGCTGCATGAAGTTGATGAGGTGATTTCGTGACGGCTATTCACGATCAGGCAATGCACTATATCTACCAGCAAGTGCTCGAGCGCTTGTTGAGCCAAATGTCGCAGGCGCAGCGGGCATCCTTGCAATTGCTGATACAGCGATTGCTGGTGGCGGCAGGTGGGCTCGAGTGCATCGGTACGTTCCGCGTGCTGGTGCTGCAGGGCGGCGATTGCCGCAGTGTCCGGCTGCTGGCCATGCTGCGTGCGGCGCAACTGAGCATCGCCCTGCGTGCGCCGGTAACCTTTCAGTTGCGGGTGCTAGTGGTCAGCCTGCCGGTGGCCGCCAGCGATACGCTCGAAGGCCACGAGCGCAGTTTCAGTGCCCTGTTCATGCAGGATGACCCGCGGGTTCAGTTGCAGATGGTCGAAGGGCGCGAGGTGGTGCCCTTCAGCCGTCGGCCTTTGGCTGCGCCCGAACGTGGGCTGCTGGCGAGGAACGCCATGCTGATGTTCGGTCACATGGTCGATGCCAGGCCCGAAGCCCTGCTGGGTAGCCGCCTGCATCTAGAGCTGGCGGATGCCGTGTGTTGTGCACTGCAGGCACCGACATCGGCCGACGTCTTGATCACCGCCATTCCCGTGCGCCAGCGGCGCCGATACCTGGCCTGGGCCCGGCGTAGCCTGCGCCTGGCAGGGGAGCGCGGCCCGCATGTGTTGCATCAGTGCCTGGCGACGCTGGCCCACGGGCTGAGCCGGTTGCAGGGTGTTATCGAAGTCTCTCCGGGCAGCCTGGCGAAGCCGACACAGGGCGCTGTCACGGAGGAGGATCCGTTGCGGGTGATTGCCATGGATGACCTGCTGCCGCAGCTGCTTGAAGGGCAGCAACTTGACGCGATGCTGGGTGGTGGACTCGAAACGACCGAGGATGCCTGGGCATTGTCGGCATTCGTCGACCCGTACGCGCCGGCACAATTGCGCGAGCTGCGTGCACGCAGCCTTGAGCTGCCGGCTGCTCGCCCGGCGTTGCGGCTGGCAGACCATTCGGCCGACAGCAAGCCTCGCGATGTACAAACGCTACCGCTGGGTAAAGCCTACGGTATCAACCAGACCCAACTGGTGTGCCTGCTGTTCAGCCCGTTCGCCCGGCAGGGGAAGAAGCTGGAGCGTTTTCTGCAGTGCCGGCATGCCGACATGCTGGTAGCGCTGCCGTACCTGCACCGGGCCTTGCAAGGCAAACCCTGCCCCGATGCGGTGAGGGACTGGCTGGTGAATACCAGTGGCCTGCCGCTGGGGCAGTTGCGGGCGATCTATGAAGGGCGCACGCCGCTGACGGCCTGGCGCTTGCAGAGCCACCTGGCCCGCCGCGACGTGCACCTCAAGCTGCTGCCAAGGCCGTCGTCGGGGCGCCGCCGTGGCCCAGTGGCGGCGCCTTGATGGGGCAAGCGGTCCCTGGCGAGTTCGCCTATCGCAAGGTGTATCGCTACCTGGAAGCGTTGATCGAGCAGGCCTCAGGCGGTGGCCCCTGCAAGTTGCCGTCGCTGCGTGCAATGTCCCGGCGGCTGCGGGTTTCATTGGCTACCGTGCAGAGTGCCTACAACCTGCTGGAGGAAGAGGGCCGCGTCCAGTGTCTGCCAAGGTCCGGCTATTACGCTCAGGCCGCTGCCACGGCAGCGGCAGCGCCCATGCACCCGCAGTCACCTTTGCCAGTGCAACCATTGCTGGAGCGTATGCTGCTAGGCCACGAGCGGCGCTTGGCCCGTCAGCGCGCCAGCGGTGTTGCACCGAGGGAAACACTCGGCGACACCCGTCTGCGTAATGCCGTGGCTGAGTCTTATACCCGTTCCTCCAGCCTGTACTGGCGTGCCGAGGATGTTCAACTGGCCCCTGATGTGCAAGCGTTGCTGGATACAGTGCTCGCGGGGCTTGCCTTGCTGGGGGGAACGGTGCTGGTGCAGTCGCCCTGTTGCTGGCAGGTGCTGCACGCTTTGGCACGTGCCGGCATGCGGGTGCTGGAAGTACCTGCAGATAGCCGCGGCAACCCGAACCTGCGGGCCTTGGCCCGGTTGCTTGGCGCCGAGCCGGTGTGCATGCTGGTCATGCCGTCTTGCCTGGGCATGCCGCAAGGGCGGCTGGTGTCGCCGCACTACCAGCAGCAGATTGGTCAGCTACTGGGCGAGCACCCTGTATGGTTGCTGGAAAACGACCTGGACAGTGAACACTGTTACAGCGGGCCGCCACGCACGCGCTTGCGCGACTGGGTCGACCCTCGCTCGCTGTTGGTAATGGGGGCATTCGAGACCGCAGTGGGGGCCGAGGCACCTTACGCCTATGTGCTAAGCCATGACGCGGCACTGGCCAAGGCATTTGCCGAACGGGCCTTTCGGCTTGCGCCGCTGCGCCTGCAAGCGCTTGCCCTGATGCTGGGTAAGAGGCAGATCGAGATACACCTGGTAGAGCTGCGTACCGAGCTGGAAAGGCGCATGCAATATCTGGTACGCGCGCTGGCGTTGCAGTTCGGCCAGCAGGTGGCGATGCAGACGCCCCAGGGGGGGCGAATGCTGTGGGTGCGTTTTCGCCAACCGTTGCGGTGGGATTGCATCGTTGCGGCGCTGGCAGGTTCCGCCTTGCATGCACTGCCGGGCAGGCAGTTCAGCCTGCAGGGGCGTTACCAGCAGTGCATGGCACTGGTCTGGCTGGGCGACCAGCCAGATGACCTGCAACAGGCGGTGGAGCGCCTGGCGCAGGCACTGGAGCCGCGCTGCGGGCGACCTGCCAGCGTTTCACGCTGACTATGCCTGCTCTTGCCCCTGGCGCAAGCGGGTGCTGAGCACCGCTGCCAGCACCAGCAATGCGGCAATGATCCACAAGCCGTTGCGCGTACTGCCGGTGGCCTGCTCGATCAGGCCCATCACCGACGGCCCGACGAACCCACCCAACAGGCCGCAGGTGGTGACAAATGCAAGGCCCGCCGCCAGGGCGTTGCCACTCAGCCGGCTGGACGGGAAGACAAACAGGATCGACTGCACCACGAACAGCATCAGGGCGGTCAGTGAAAACCCGATCAGGCCGATGAACGTGTTGGCCAGCGACGCCAGCAGCAACCCGGTCGCCATGGTCAGCAAACCGCAGAACAGCAGGGTGCGGCAACGGCGTGGCGAGGTGGCCAGGCGCGGGAAGGTGGCAGCACCGATGGCAGCCGCAATCCACGGCACGGCAGTCAGCAGGCCTATCTGGAAGGGTGATAGCGCAGCGTAAGTGCCGATGATACCCGGCAGGAAGAAAATCACCGTGTAGATGGTGATCTGGTGCACGAAGTACACCGCGATTGCCAGCCAGATCTGCCGGTCGCGGAACATCTGCCCCAGTTTGCTCTGCTGTGGCGCGGCAGCCCGCTCGGCGGCCAGGCGGCGTTCGATGTCCTGGGCGTCGGCGGCCGACAGCCAGGGCGCCGAAGCCGGGCCATCGGGCAGCTTCTTCCACACCACATAGGCCAAGGCCACGGCAGGCAAGCCTTCGAGCACGAACAGCCACTGCCAGCCATGCCAGCCCAGTACGCCGTCCATTTCCAGCAGCGCACCGCCCAGCGGGCCGCTGAGGATGTTGGCCAGGCACACGCCCAGCAGGAAGTAACCCGTGGCGCGGGCGCGCTGTTCGCGGTCGAACCAGTAGGTGAGGTACAGCATCACCCCGGGAAACAGGCCCGCTTCGGCCACCCCCAGCAGCAGGCGCATGATGTAGAACGACGTTTCGCCCTGGACGAAGGCCATGCCCGCCGAGAGCAGGCCCCAGGTGATCATGATGCGGGTGATCCAGAAGCGCGCGCCCACCCGGTGCATGATCAGGTTGCTGGGCACTTCGGCCAGCGCATAGGTCAGGAAGAACAGGCCGGCCCCCAGGCCATAGGCCGCTGCCGACAGGCCCAGGTCGATGCCCATGCTGGCTTTCGCCAGGGCGATGTTGGTGCGGTCAAGAAAGCTCATCACGTAGACGACGATGAGCAGTGGCATCAATTTGCGCAGCAGCAGGCCGTTCAGCCGCTGCTCGGTGGTGGCGGCAGGGGCCGAAGCCGCTGCGCTGGTGAGGGTTGTCATTGTTTTTTTCCCCGTGAAAAGTGCTGGTGGTGTGCCCCCAGTTGGGGGCACACCCAGGCCTGTTGTTCAGGAACGGTTGATATCGAGCCACACCGCGCCGTTGGGGTACTGGTAGCGTTCCAGGGTCTCGGCATGCATTTCGATGCTGTAGCCTGGGCGTTGCGGCGGCATGTAACGCCCACGGCGGATCACCACCGGGTCGATGAAGTGCTCATGCAGGTGGTCGACGTACTCCAGTACCCGGTTGTGCAGCGAGGCAGACACGGCGATGTAGTCGAACAGGGCGATGTTCTGCACATATTCGCACAGCCCGACGCCGCCGCCGTGCGGGCACACCGGCACGTCGTACTTGGCCGCCATCAGCAGCACGATCAGCACCTCGTTCAGGCCACCCAGGCGGGCGGCATCCAGCTGGCAGAAATCCAGCGCACCGGCCTGGAACATCTGCTTGAACATGACCCGGTTGTGGCAGTGTTCACCCGTGGCGACACCAATCGGCGCGATGCGTTGGCGAATGGTGGCGTGGCCGAGGATGTCGTCCGGGCTGGTCGGCTCTTCGATCCACAGCGGTTCGAAGGCGGCCAGGCGGCGCATGTTGGCAACCGACTCCTCCACGCCCCACACCTGGTTGGCATCCATCATCAGGGTACGTTCCCAGCCGATTTCGTCGCGCAGGATGCTGGCGCGGCGGATGTCTTCTTCCAGGTCGGCGCCGATCTTCTGCTTGATGTGGGTCCAGCCATCTTCCACGGCCTCGCGGGCCAGTTTACGCATCTTCTCTTCGCTGTAACCCAACCAGCCTGGCGCGGTGGTATAGCCGGGGTAGCCTTCGCGCAGCATCTGCGCCTCACGCTGGGCCTTGCCTGGGGCCTGGCGGCGGAGCAGGGCAATGGCTTCCTCGGGGGTGAGCACGTCTGTGACGTAGCTGAAGTCCAGGCAGCGCACCAGTTGCTCGGGCGTCATGTCGGCCAGCAGTTTCCAAACCGGCTTGCCTTCGCGCTTGGCCCACAGGTCCCACACCGCGTTGATGATGGCCGCAGTGGCCAGGTGGATCACGCCTTTCTCCGGGCCCAGCCAGCGCAGTTGGCTGTCGCTGACGGTAAAACGGTGCCAGAAACCGCCCATGTCGGCGGTAATCTCCTCGAGGCTGAGGCCGACGATCAGGGGGGCCAGTGACTGCACCGCTGCCGCGCAGATCTCGTTGCCGCGGCCAATGGTGAACGTCAGGCCGTGGCCTTCAAGGCCCTCGGCGTCGGTGTGCAGCACCACGTAGGCTGCCGAATAGTCGGGGGCGCTGTTCATGGCGTCGGAGCCATCCAGCGACAGCGAAGTAGGAAAACGAATGTCGCGAACGCTCAGGTGGGTAATACGTATGCTCATGGTCGACTCTTGTTCTGCTCAAGCGCTGGGAGACCTGACTGTAGGTTGTCGAGCGATACAGGCATAATCGCCAATTCTTAATCAGCGATACCGGATTCGATATGTCTCGCTTGCCAATCGACCCAACCCAGGCGCCTGCCAGCCTTGGTGCATTGAGAATCTCCAGCCGCCAGATCACGCTGCTCAATGCGCTGGGCGAGTTCGGCAACCTGCGCCGCGCCGCTGCGGCGATGCACACCACGCAACCGGCGGCCAGCCTGTTGCTGCAGCAGCTTGAGGAACGCCTTGGCGTGCGTTTGTTCGAGCGCTTGCCGCGCGGCATGCAAGCAACGCTCTACGGTGAGGTGATGATCCGCTATGCACAAAGCGCGCTGCATGAGTTCGAGCATGCCCAGGCGCAAATCGCCGAACTGGCGCGCGGGGCCTTGGGCCTGGTGCGGGTGGGCAGCGTCATGGGCCCCGTACCGGGCGTGCTGACCAAGGCGGTACTGGCCTACAAGCGCGACCACCCCAAGGTGCGTATCTCGCTGGAAGTGGGTACCAGCGATACCTTGCTGCCCGCGTTGCTGCGCGGCGATTTCGACATGGTCGTGGGCCGCCTGCCAGACCAGAGCGACAGCCAGGACCTGAACATCGAGCTGTTTGAAGGCGGCGAGCAGATGCGCGTGATTGCCCGCGCCGGGCACCCTCTGGCGGCGGCTGTCGGGTTGCAATTGAGTGACCTGGTGGCCCTGACCTGGATCTTGCACCCCATCGGCAGCCCGATGCGCCGCCGCGTCGAAAGTGCGCTGCAGGCCGGGGGCATGGTGCAGTCACTGGACATCGTTGAAACCGCCTCGATCCTGGCCACCACCGCCATGCTCGAAGCCTCCGAAATGATTGCGGTGGTACCCAATGACGTGGCCGAGCATTATGCCCGCTATGGCATGGTTGCCATCCTGCCGGTAGAGCTGCCGCTGACCATGGCCAACCTGGGCGTGCTGACCCTGCGCTCGCGGCCCAACTCGGTTGCCCTGGATACCTTGCTGCGCTACCTGCGGGCGCAATAACCCTGCCTTTTCACCTGCCTGAGGCCTGCTGCCGATGTCGCCGGACCTGACCCATTCCAGCTTTTGCAGCTTGATCTTTTCGGCTTACAACGCGGGGTCTAGAGGTGATGTTGTCATAACGCTGGCATTACTTGCAAAAAGAGCCTCTGCGCGCCCTCCGGCTCCCACGTCGGCAGAGGGCATCCAGCGACCATAAACCTTGGCGATCATGGTCCAGTCTTTGTGACCCATTTGCTGAGCAACCCACATCGGATTTTCGCCAGCGCTGAGCATCATCGAGGCGTATGTGTGTCGGCTCTGGTAAGGGCGCCGCCACCGTACGCCCGCTTTTTTCATTGCGGGAACCCAAATCACTCGGTAGATGTAGCCGGCATGTCGCCATGGTTCGCCAGTGATGGTGTTCAGGAACACATGCTTTCCGGCCAGAAAGGTCAGTTCCTTTTGCTTGAGCAGTGCCTCTCTTGCAGGGCCAAGCAGCTTAACCGTTCTCCTGCTAGATGCGGTTTTGGTCGACTCGGGAACCTTGGCCGCCCTGGTCTTGGCCCGAACTATTCGGATTTCCCCAGCGATCCAATCAATATCCCCCCACTCCAGCGCGATTAGCTCACTAGGACGAAGGCCCGTCCAGAACGCGAACTGCAGCTGAGCCCACGTCTCCCCCCGCGCCGCCCTGAGCAGCGCCTCCTGCTCCTCCCGGGTGAACGGGTCTACGTCATCCTCCTCCTTGATCTCCTCCCGATTCTTGTATGCCCATCCCGAAAGCGGGTTGCTCTCAATGATTTCGTCCTCTACTGCGTCATTGAGCGCCGACCGAAAGCAGGTCTGAACTGTGGTCAGCCTACTGTTCGAAACCTGGTAATCGGACAACTGATCCTTGATTACCTTCTTGTTGAGCTCTCCGAGCGACAGATCCCCAAACATTGGCTTGAGTATCGATCTGATGATTGACCGGTATAGGGCCGTGGTGCTCGATTTGAAGGTCTTCGTTTTCCGCTCCAGCCATTCGTCCAGGTAGACGCCGATATTCTGGTTTGAGCTGGCTCTGGCAAACTGGGCGGCGCGCTTTGATCGCGGGAATGTGGCGGCGTAATCGAATGTTCCATTTGATATGGCGTACTCGATTGCCGACTTGTGCTGCTCCGCCTTTTTCAGGTTAGCGGCGGTGGGCTTGAGCTGGACCCGCTCCCGGCACCGGACGCCCTGGTATTGGAATGTGATTTCGATACTACTTGAAGACGCGGGCCTGACGCCTCCCCCATCTCTACCCATGAGTAATACCCCTCAACGTCAATTAGGATTCTTCCGTCTGGCGCCTTGCGCCAAACCATGTGTTTTGGCCATTTGCCGTCGCGGATTTTGGTCCTTATGGCGTCTGGTGTGTACCCAGATTCGCGAGAGAACTGTTCCACGGTCTTGTATCGGACCATGATGGGCCTCCTCAGGCCAAGAAGTGGTGCCCGACCTGCGCCGCCCGGGCGGCTTCCTCGGTGCGGAACATGAGCCGTGTTGTGCTGGTGCTGCCCCAGCTGTTGTATTCGACGTCGACCCACCAGGCGCCGAACTTGCGATACGGCTCGCCGAGGATCTTCGTGACGTAGCAGTCGATCAGGTTCATGCGTTTCTCCACGCCGCCGGTGGCGGCAGGTTGGTGGTCAGGCGGGGATTTTCTCGAGCACCGCGTCGGCGACCTTGAGCGCCGCCTGGGCATCGTCGACGTAAGCTGGATCGAAGCCGCCGGCGTAGTGGATCACCCGTTGGCAGGCGTCCAGTTCTTTGCGAGCCAGGCGGAGGGCCTGAACCAGTTCTTCCTGCATCGCTCCCTCGGCCCGGCCGATATTCCAAAACTCCTGACCCCAGTGATCAGCAGGCGGCGGGTTGCTGTTTTGCTTGCCGCAAGCCATGGCCCCGATGATCGCGTCGCAGAGCAGGCGCTTGTAGATGTTCTCGCCATCCAGGCCCAGGCCACCGCGACGGCGCAGGGTGCTCACGACCTCGTCGACGTTGAGGCCGCTGTCCTTGAGCACGATGTCGAGCTCAGGCTTTTCAGGGGTGTAGATGACTAGAGCCAGCTTGGCTTCCGGCCAGAGATCGGCCGCCAGGCGCTCCAGGCAGTCGTTCACGGTGTGGTGGAATCGTTCTGTTGCGGACATAGTTCATCCTCGCCCGCGCATGTCGGCGGGCTTGAGTAGTAGGGGGGAGGGGTTACTTGATGCGGTCGAAGAAATTGCCGCCGCGACGCTGGTAGGAGAGCCCAGTCCAGCGGGATGCAGCGCTACCGGCCTGCCTGATGTCGACTGCCTCAGCCGCATAGCCAATGTGCAGCACCTCATCGCCGGCAGCGCTGCTGAGCACGATCATGGCTGCCAAAGGCTCGCGCTCGATCTCGTTGCCCTCAATGTGCTGGGCAATGGCTCGAAACCAGTCAGCCAGCTTCTTGCGTTCGGCCTGGTTGGCAGCTACCTGGTTGTTTTGGAGCCGGCGCTTGACCGGGAATTGGAATACTTCGGCGGTCATCGCGGCCCCCTGTAGCTCAGGTAGGCCATGTACATCAGGGGAAGAATCATCGGCATAGCTCCATCGGCACGTTGATGGTTTCGCCACGGGCGTGGTGCACGACGGCCCGGGCTGCAGCTTCTGCCCGGGTATCGCCGGGCTGGCGGTCGAGAGGGTGACCCGACACGCAGGCCAGCCAGGGCCAGCTGTACCCGCGCTCAATCCAGATGCAGTGCTTCTGGATCAGGTGCTCGCCGGTTGCGTCGTCGATGGCCTGACCACCGAGTGGCAGTTGCAGCTGGCCGGCCGCCGGCGGCATCGGGCCGTCCACCAGTTCGACAGCCCAGAGCAGTGCTGAACCGGCAAGGTCGCACGTTGAAACCTTGATCATGCTGGGCATGGGATCAGCTCCTTGGGCACCTGAACGGTATCGCCGAGCTTGGCCTGTGCAATGGCCCGGCACGTTGCGGTCATCGCATTAGGGCCGCCGCCACTTGGGAGCTCCTGCTGTCCGGTTGGTTTGCACACATAGGCGCACCAGTATTCGCCGGTAGGGCTGCGAGTGAAGCCGCTTCCATTGAAGCTGGTTTGAACGTGGTGCTTGTCAATCAGCGGCCCGCCCAGCGCCCAGTCTTCCCACGGGTTGTAGCGTTTGGTGTGCTCGATGGCCTGGCCCCGGTACCGGGCGAACACCCGCCAGGGCACGCCGTTGTACCCGGGAGGCTCCAGGTACACGTCCAGCCCTTCCGCCTTGCCGACTGCCCATCCCAGCGCCTCACCGGCTAGGTCTGCCGTCTTCACTTCGATCAGGTCGGTCATGGCGCCATCTCCTTCACCCAGGCCGCGAATCCCTGCAGGACTGGCTGCACATTCCCGTCTGAAGCCCAGCCAGCGAACCCGATGAAGCCGTCAGGGTTGAATGTGATGGCTTCGCGATTTTCGAAGTAGCTGGCCTTGCAGCGGATCACGGCGTAGCCGTCGCGTACGATCGCGCGCTGGCGGCAGCGAAGGGCACCGTGCATCACGCCGCTAGCAACCATTTGCTCGTTGATCTTGGCGCGCAGGCTCCGCATGTTTTCCGGCGACAGCACGCTGTAGGTGAGGCCTGACTTTGCGAAGAGCTCGCGCGCCTGGTCTCGCGAAATTGCTTCTGTGCTCACAGCTGATACCTCTCATCAATCCAGCGCCCAGGCGCCAGAGCGGGTGTAGGTTCGGGTTGTGTTTCGTGCGGGGAGAGCTGGCGCTGGTTACCGGCCTGCATCTGGCTGTCGGGGATGCAGCTGATGCCGACCCCGTTGAGCAGGTAGCAGGTGACGCCGCGCTGGCTGTCGTGCTGCACGTCGATCACGTTCTCGGTTGCGCTGGCGCCGGTGGCCAGCAGAAGGAGGCAGAGGGCGAGGCGGGTCATGGCTCCACCTCAGCGCCGTCTTTGATTTCCTCAAACCGGTACATCTTGATGACCCGTTCCTCGACGCCGGCGACCTTGATGAACTTGGCCTCATTCACCCACGGGTAGGCATTCGGCTCGCCGTGCTTTCCGCCGCCGCTCATCTCGCAGAAAGCCAGGGCGCGGCCGTCAGGCAGGATGAATGCTTTCACGTCGATGTCGTAGTTCCTTCCCCAGCTGTAGTGGCACCACTCGCGGATGCCGCTGACCTGTTCAGCTTCGTATCGCACTTCGTTGATGGCGTCGTCATGCTCGTTTTCTTCGAAAAGAACCTCGAGCAGCTCGCCAGGTGCCGCAGCCAGGAAGGCCAGATCGACGTCGGTAGACTGCCCATCATCGTCGGTGAACGTGTAGCCGTAGCCGAACTGGAGGCCCTTGCGCATGACAAGCAGCTTGGCCAGCTGGCTTGCGGTGAGGGTGCTCAGGTGCTGGTTGATGTTTGCTTCGAGCATACGACTTCCTTGGCCGCCATATCGCGGCAGTGAATAGAAGGGGGAGGGGTTAGGAGCATTGGTGATGGCCAATAGTCTGATTCAGATCACGAAACAGGCAGGTGCGGTTGCGAACCGCTTCGGTTTGGCTATGGTGGGTTGATGCATACAACTGAAGTCGAAGGAGGACGGCATGAGAATTCGCGGTGATGTTTTTTGGTCTTGGGCTGACCCGACGCTTCACCATAGGACTCATGACGAAACACTCGACGATGGAACGTTCATAGATGTCCAGGTGCGACTGTCGCGAACGGGTAACACGCAGATGTTCATCGGTGTATACGCCCCGAGCGGCTCTGCGCTTCATGAGGAGGCTTTCGAGTCGCGCCCGGGTGAGTCGATGACTAGAGCGCTGGCATGGGGCGTCGGCCGGGCCCGCCGGATTGCTATTGACGGTGCTCCAACTGCCAATCGTCTCGCCGGCTCAAAGTAGAGGGGAGAGGGGTTACAGCCGGGTGGAGTACTTATGTACTCCGAATGTCATGATGGCTTGCAGGTGACGTTCGGCTGGAAAGCAAGACCCTTCACGGCCTCGCTGTAGATGAATTTGATCTGTTCCCACGGGATGGTGTAGCGCTGCGCGTATTCGCCCTCACCGTCGCAGATCTCGCAGCCCTCTAATGGCTCGTCCAGTTCCAGGCATTCGGGGCACTCGCGCGTGACCTCCAGCTTGAACTCGCCAAGCAGCAGGGCTTTGGCTCCGTTCTCGGCAGTGAGTCGCCTAGGCATGAGGCAGTAACCCTCGGGGATCGATACAGCCGGCGCGCCCTGGTGCTGCTCGGCTCTCGCATTCCACAGCTCTACCGCCTTGTCGCGGCCTGGCTGCTCCTCGCCTTCATTCTGCGCCAAGCCCACTGGCCCACGGGCCAGACAGGCTTCATGCGGTCCGGTCAGGCCTTGGCAGATCACCACTGAGGCATCGCTGTCTAGGCGCTCGATGAGGAAGTCCTGCTGGCCACAAAAGGGGCACGGCAGTAGTTCGCTGACCATATCTGTGTTGCTGGATCGGTTTTCTGTGGACATGGGGATAGCTCCTTCCGCTTGCAAAATGGAAGAGGATGGGGTATCGGTACTATGCGCTCACCATATCCACCTCGGTGAGCAGCCATGCACTTCCTCCAGATCCTCAAAATTTTTCTCATCGTCGCCAAGCTCGCGAACGAAGTCGTTCGGCTGTTCGATAACTTCAGGCCGCTGCCATGAGCGCCTCTATCACTCGCTGGCCTGCTAGCGGCGGTACTGCATTGCCGGCCATGTGCATGGTCAGCCGGTGGCTGTTCGGGCGCTGGGTGTCAGCCGGGAACGACATCGCTGCCAAGGCCTCGCTGGCGCTGAGCATCCGCATGCGATCACCGTCGACTAAGGCCCAGCGGTCCAGAGTGGTAATGGTGCCTATCGGCCGGTTGATGTCTCGGCCGGTGGTGCCGGAGCCTTTACCGTAGTAGGGCATGATGAAGCGGTCGCCGAAACGCTGGCGGCCATTGCGCACCCTGTCGAGCGTGGCTTGGGCCCGGCCTGGCTTCTGGATCTGCGACCAGCGCCCGGCGGCAAAGTCGAGGAAACTGGCTGCGGGCACGTGCCGCTCTGGCGGCAGCTGCAGCATCAGCGGCGCCTTGCTGCGGGTCAGAACCATGAACAGGCGCACCCTGTGCTGCGGCACGCCCAGGTCGGCGCAGTCCACGATGTGCGGCGCTGCCTGATATCCCAGCGCCCGAACCGCCTGCAGCCAGGCCGGGTAGAGCACCCAGCCAGTGAACTCCGGCACGTTCTCAATCACTGCGGCCTGCGGCCGGTGAAACTCAAGGGCCGATACCGGCGCCCAGGCCGTGGAGCGCGAAGCGTCATGCTCAGGGTTGCCCGACTTCTTGCCGCGGGCCTTGGCGTGTCCTTGGCAGCAGGGGGAAGCGAGCAGGATGTCGTGTGCGGGAACTCGCTCCCATCGTGCCTGGTGCAAGTCTTGGCAGACGTGCTGCGTGTCGGGGTGGTTGGCGCTGTGCCATTCAACGGCCACCGGCCAGTGGTTTGCCGCCCAGAGAACCTGGACCCCTGCGGCGCGCGCGCCGGTGCTCCATCCGCCGAGGCCGGCGAACAGGTCGATTGCTGTGGTCATGTTGTGGTCCTCGCGTGCAGGCGCCGCCCTCGCCGGGGAGGCGTATTTAAAAAAACAGAGTGGGGCCGCTAGTCAGCAGCTACGGACTAGTGTTTTATGTGATGGCAATCTAATGCCAAGGAGAAAAGCAGATGACGGATACCATAGATCACAAGTCAGGCCGAACAATCGACGCCGACGTTGTAGCGGCAGGCGCCGGTACCGCCACCCTGATAACTCTGGCTATTCAGAACAAAGAAGCAATTGCAGCAGCTGGCTCTGCCGTGATTGGAGTAGCTATTGCAAACCCGAAGATCACAGCTTCTGTCGCTGCGGCCGCGACTGTGGGGTATGGAATTTACCGCCTCACTCAGTCCGGTACCAAAATCGAGTTTGGCAAGTTCAAGTACGAGCGGAAGTAATTGAGGAGCTGAACTGACCTTCGGAGCTGGCGGGCAGCGCAGGAGGGTCAGGCCGGATCGGCGAGAGGCAGCGGCACCTGGGCCTGATCGGCGGAGCCGGCAGGGCGAACGGTGTTGAACCCTGTCTCAACCGCCGCCAGGTTTTCGATCCAGTAACTTTCTCGCTGGGTGATGTAGGCCGCTCGATTGGTGCAATCCTCTGGGTAGGCGATCACCTCGAGCACGGAGAACTCCCAGTCGGTGATGTCGGAGCCGCCGAGCGCTGCGTGGAACTTGCAGCTGGTTGGGTTGCTCAAGTGCTGCCACCACCGCAGGGTGAATGGCTGCGTGGTCTGGCCGACGTAAACACGGCCGCTGGACTTCTGGCGCACCTGGTAGATCACCGGCGGCGAACGACCCTCGCTGGCCAGGCGGAACTCTGAAAGGTCACGAAACTTGGCCGCCGCCTGGCACGCCTCAGTGCAGTAGTCGTGGCTTTTCGTTTCGGTGTGCGGGTCGTTGTATTTGTCGATCAATTTAAAGACGGTGCCGCACTCCTTGCATGGCCTGTTGTCGAAGCGACCGAGCAGGTAGGTGTCGTGTTCGTCGATCGGCTGGATGTGCAGTAGATACTCGTGCGCATCCATGTCCTTGCGAAGCACGCGCGATGGAAACTGGCGCTCGTATTGCTCCTCGACAACGGCCTTCGCCGCCTTGCGGTCGGGCGCCTCAACCATTCCGCTAAATACTGGTGGCCAGGCCCATTCAGCATCGCCATATGCGCTTGTCGCGGGGCGGCGTCCCTTGATCTGATAGTAGAACTTGGCCATGGGGGCTCCTTGCAACCGCCGCCCTCGCCGGGGAGGCGTTATCGTTGAATAGGGGAAGCCACTGGGCTGCGTGAGCTATAGTGCGGCTCAAAAAAGGAGGCGTTATGTATTGGTTGCTAGCGGCCGTTCCGGTCTTTATTTATTGGGTTTTTCAGAATGACAAGTCACACAACCGCACCATTCGAGAATGCTACGACTTAAGGGAGGAGGTGAAAGAACTCCAGCGTCGCGTTGCTTCTCTCGAAATCGATCTGGAGCGCCTCCAGTCAGATAGGTAGTCGTGGTCGTGTTTGGTCTGTAGTCGTTGAATAGGGGAAGGCGCTGGCGGGCAGCGCGGGTCAGGCAGATTTCGCGAGAAGCAGAACGCCGGTATCGTCGGGGTCTTCACCGAGCATCAGGTCCGGCGTGCGCAGCTCCCGGCTGATGCGGAACCGCTCCAAGCTCTGCTCCACATATTTGGAAATCACGATTTCGTGGCGCGGCGCACTGAGGAAGTGGCGGGCCGCTTCAGGCCCTAATTCATGGATGCGGTGGATCAGCAGGGTCATGGCCTCGCCGTTTTCCTCGACCTGGGCCCATTCCATGATTTCGGCCAGGGCCTGGCGGGTGCCCGGGCGGGCTTTCATGCGCAGGTCTTCTTCCTGCAGGCGCTCGGCCTTGGCCCTGCGCTTCTCGTCACGCTGCTGCTGCGTCAGAGCCATCATTGTCTCCATTGCGCACGAAGGTGGCGCCCGGCCCGATGTCGAGCAGGTCGCACACCCGGTTGATGATCTTGAGCGCGGCGTCGAACACCTTTGCGTCGTCCGGCTCGCGGGCCAGGCGCTTCATGTTTGGCTGGTGCTCGAGGCAAACCTTGTCTACCAGACGCCGGGCCAGCCTGCGCAGGTGATCGGCGCTGTCGTGCTCCCGCAGGCTCAGCGCGAAGGCCAGGGCCACGTCATCCGGCCGGTACTGGCCGCCGCTGCGGGTGTTGTACAGCTTCTTGACCGGCCGATTCATCCAGGCCGGCAGGGTTACCACTCCAGAGGGTGCTTTCTGCATTTCGATGCTCCTGTAGGCCGCTGGGCGGCAGGTGGAACTGGTCTTGCCGCCTACGCTGGCGGACTAGGTTGTTGAGCTTTCTCATTTCCTGATGCGTACCCGCGGGAAGTCGATGCTGTTGCGCTCGATGATCTTCACCAGCGTTCCGTAATTCAGGTCGAGCTGCTCGGCCACCTGGGCACGGTGCAGGCCGGTATCGCGCAGGGCGCATATTTTCTGGACCACCTTCAGCTCCTTGATCCGCTTCAGGTTCCGCTGGATCTGGCGCTGGGCATCCCGCTTGCTGTTCGCCGACTTCTTCCGCTCGGCGCGGCGAAACACGAAGTTGCCTTCCCGCGAGGCCCGGAATAGAGCTTGCTTGGAAATGCCTGTGGCCTCATGAACCTGCTGGCACGTCATGGTCTTGGCCATCTCGGCGACCTGGTCGGCGCGGGCTTTCATTTTTTCCTTGCGGGGCGATTGCGGGGCTTTCTTGGCAACTACCTTTGCGGTCGGCACTGGCTGCGTTTCAGGGCCTTTGCGCGGAGGCAGCGGCCGGTAGGTAAACCCCTCCAGCACGACCAGCTGGCCGCCAGACGCGAAGAAGGCCGCTTTGGCGGCCTCCAAGTCGATTGATGGGTTCATGCTGACCTCACTTGATGCGGATTGAGCTCTCGCCGCGCTCCAAATGCGCCCAGGCTGGCTCAGGTATCAGTTCGTGTTCGCAGTCTTCGCCGGCGGCCATGCGCTTGCGGACGGCTTCGTTGTGCTCGCGATCGGCCTTGAGCTTTGCGGCGATGGCGTTCTTGTCCGGCGCGATCTTGGTCTGCACTGATGTCAGGTCGTCCGGCACCGCCTGTTCGTTGTCGACGATCACCTTTTCCTTACCGGCAACGAGGCTGATGGTGAACAGCGGGCGCTTGATCGACTTGATGTTGGCTGCGTCCATGTTACGCCGCAGGTAGTCGGTGATCGCGGTCACGCTGTTGGCCTTGATGCGCTTTAGCTCGCTCAGGCGGTCGATTTCGGCGTCGATGGCGCCGATATCGCCCTCAATGTTCCGACGCAGCATGACGATGTTGTCGGCCTTCACCTCAAACTCGCCCTGAATGCCGGCCATGGTGTCCTGAATGGCCTGCTTCAGGCCTTCGTCGTCGGTGTCGCACATGGCGGCCAGTTCGGCCATCTGGCCGGTGAGTGCGTAGAGCTGGGTCATGCTGCAGCCTCCTGTGGCTTGCCGGTCTCGAGATTCTTCAGTTCAAGCGAGATCCGCGCTGCGCCTTTCTCATCCTTGCGGCCGATGAGCTTGCGCACGGCATGGTCGTGGATTTTCTTGCGTTCATGCGGCGTCACCGCCTTCTGCATGGTCTCGATCGTGTCCTTGATGAAGTCCAGGCGCTCCTGCTGTTGGCGTTCGATCTCGGCCTGGCGGTCTTCGGCCTGCTCGATCGCCTGCTCGGCCTCCAGCTGCTGCCGGTAGTTCACGTCGTCGAACATGCCCAGGAACACGTCGGCGCTGAAGCCAAGCATCGACAGGGCCTTCTTGATGGCGTCGGTCAGCGACTTCTTAGGCGCCTCGCCGTCGGTGGTAGTGCCGTACTTCGACTTGTAGAGGTACTGGGTGCACCCGTACTGCTCGATCTCGCCGCGCTGGCCGTCGAGCACAAACCAGAAGGTGATCTTGATTGTGTGGTTGAGCTCAAAGCCCAGGCTGACGCGTTTGTCACCTTCGCCACTGAACATCTCAGCGCCCCTGTCGAAGCGCTCTTCAACCACGTTCCAGCCAAAGCCGATGCCGGCCGGGCCGAATACCTCGGTGGCCTTCATGATCATCGCGGTGCCGTTCAGGCTGGTGATCTGCTGGCCGCCGACCTTGGCTTCTTTGGTGAATTGGGTGTTGGTCGTCTGAACCTTTTCCCAGATGCGCATGTTGGTAGTGGACATTAGAAAACCTCGCGCCAGGCCGGCGCCGTCAGTTGGAATAGGAAATCGCCAGGTCACCCAGGCACGGAGGTACGCTCCAGGCCCTGGCTGCGGTGGATGGTTGCGCGCTCTCGCCGCTTACGCTCCGGGTAGGTCCGGTTATCCCCTAAGGGCCCGCCGGGCTCGGGTGTGTATTCAGGAAGTGATGCTGCCGGCCAGTGCGCTGGCGAGCATGAAGAAGGTGCAGGCGAAGAGCATGGAGAAGGAGCCGCGCCAAGCCGCGATGCGACGGGCCCGCTGGTAGGAGGTCACGCCCGAACCTCGTAGCCGACCGTCCACTCGCCGCAGATGCAGGCCCGGCACTTCCAAGCCTGCGGGTTCTCGATGCTGGCCAGCGCTGCCTCATTCACCGCGGCGGCGAATGTCGGCCCCTTGAACAGCATCAGCACCCGGTCGGCCGGCATGGCCTGAGCTTCGGGCAGCTCAGCAACCTGCTCGTCAATGAGCGTTTGAACGATGGGCGTGGTCATGCAACCTCCTTGCGCCCATCAACGATCTTGTTGAGGCGCCCGCAGTAGTGGTTGAACTCTTCGATGGTGATGCGCTGGTCTGCCAGCATTTCGGTGAGGAGCTTGAGGACCATGGCCTGCCAGGACAGTGGCGTCTCAGGGTGAGCCATGGCCTCAAGCTCTTCGTCGATCAGGACGTGAGGGCTTTTCATTGAGCCTCCTCAGCCTGGGCCAGCACTCCTTCTTTGGCGAAGGGGGTGAGCAGCTGGCGGGCGATCTCTTCCAGAGCCGACTCAGGGTTGGCCACGCTCATGATCTCGTCAGCTGCCGCTGCTGCGTCGCTGGTCACTTTGCAGCGCGCCGCCAGAACCAGGCGGCCCAGCACCGAGCTGCTGATGCCATTCAGGCCCAGCTGGCCCATAACGAACTCATCCACCGCCTGGGCGAAGCGCTCATAGGTGACGCCCTGCTTCGGGCGCATCCGGCGCTGAAACACTACGTCGCGGCGCGCCATCAGCTCAGCGATGCCGTCGTCGATCCAAGTGGATTCCGTGTCAGCTATTTCGCTCACCGCCGGCGGCATCCGGGTGTCGTACTCAAACTGTGCTGCTCGAAGTGCGCCCATGGCGATCTCCAGGTGGGTTATGCGGCCGCATTGGTCAGGAGCCAGGCGCGGGTGACCAAACCCACCGTGAAAGGTGGCCTGGCGCCTGCCAATGCGGTCGATGTGAAGGGAAGGGGTGCAGGCGGTGAGCGCTACCTCACATGCATCTGGCCTGGCCGACTGGCCCCGGATTCGCCTGCGTGTACGTCGATCAATCTTTATTGCGGTGAGCCTTAACTTGCATAAGGCCAACGGTGATGCGCTTTAAATCGATGAAAACTGCATCGGGGTGTGATCTGGCCGGCGCTGATCTCCGGCATGGGTTTGGTCAATAACTCCGGGGCTTACGCCCACACACCCAGCAGGTCCGGCACAATTACCGGCCACGCTGTAAATCCACTCGCGCATCAGCCTGCGCATTCAGATCACACTCCGATGCAGCCTGCGATGGGGAGCAGGGCATCGGGCCGTCTTTCCGGCTGTCAGGGAATCAAATAACTGCCGTCAGGGTGCGGGTGCCATCGGCGTGCTGCGTGGCGATGTTCATGCTGATGTGGTGTGGTGCGCCTTTCTGAATCGCCACGGCGGCCTTACTGAATCGCTCATCGAAAGCGCCTTCACCATCAGGCAGATGGGAGGTGCAGGTAAGGCGGGAGCAGTCTTCGCCGTTCGGGCCTTCACCGTCGTGGGCGATGTTGAAGCTGGCGATCATTGCAATGCCGTGCTCACGGCAGATGCCGATGATACTTTGCATCAGCGGGCTGATTTGGTCGTCGTAGATTTCTTCTTTGTTCACGTGAATGCCCTCGGGTTGATTTCCCAGCAGCCACTCATAGGAATGGCTGCGAGTGAAATCACCAGGAGCGTGGGCGGTGCATCAGCTCAAGGATCAGCGCCTTTTCGTAACCCGGAACGAGGCAGTTGCAGGTGTTGTTGATGCGGTCGTGCTTCACGGCGACGCGGGCTTTGCGGAATTGCTTGCGATTCATGTCGTGTCACTCCAGTTGATTTCCAATGCCGGCTCAGCGAACCGGCATCAGTAAATCGTTCTGTCTCGCCGCGACCCGCTACTGGCGTCGGTCGCTGGCTCAAATCTCGTTGTTCCTCCAGCCGCGGGCCTCTCGGCATTTCTTCCCGCTGGATAACTGATCTCGGCGATTTACGCTGCACGCCCGGGGCAGTTGCCACCCCTCTGGACTGTTGAGGCCTGTCCATCGCTGCCTTTGAATCTGGGCCGGTGTCGATCCGGCAAGGTGTGTCGCTAAAGAGCGGTGAGGCTTGAGGGCCTCTGCAGCCCCTCGTGAGTGACTGCGTGTTGGGGCAAATATCACGCAATGTGTTTTTTATGTCAACACGAAATGTGATTTATTTTTTCGAGGCCGTGTTGGAATTCTTCCAAGCGAAGCGTGTTCACCTTTCACAAGGCGTGATGTATGCTCTGCCCACTACTGGATGTATGTACAGTTTACGGAGGAATGAATGGCCAAGCAGAAGAAGTCGGTGCCGCAGGCGCGCCAGGAAATGACCGGGCTAGAACGCCTGGGCCTGCGGGTTTCGTCGATGATCAATCACCCGAGCGCGCAGGCTCAGCGCTGGGTGACGATCCATCGCCTGGACACGGATGGAGACATGGAGTGGGAGGAGGTAATGGGGCTGCTGGCCGAAACGCCAGAGCTGGATCTGACGTTCAACGACGACGAGAGCGTGACCATTCGGTGGGAACCGCAGAGCGCAGACGATCGAGACGACATGGTCGTGGAGAGGGATTGGGAGGAGGAAAGGGTAGAGGAGGAGGCGCCTTTCTAGCAGATGGAATCTATGGCCTGCCCACCCATCCAGCATGGATGGAAAGCCAGTAGCGACATCTGTGGTGGCGTAGTACGGTCCGCCTTCAACAAACCACTCGGTTCGTTGCCTCCAATCCCACGGACCGGGGCTCTCATGACCTGGGAGGTCGAATGGAAGTCGCTCGAAAGATCAGCCAACAAGAATTGGATAACGCCCTGGTAGCCTTCGCCCGCTACAAAATCGGAGAAATCAAAATCTTCGACTTGGAGCAGGCGATGAGCTTTGAAGCTGGCGAAGCCTTATCCCAAAGCGGGCTGGTCCGATTCTCAATAACCAAGATGGTGTCCGGACGGTATCGCATTAGCGATGAAGGGGAGAACGCCATCACACCGGCCGGCCGGGATCGCCTTGAGGTGATCCGCGCCTGACTATAGGCAAGCTTGGCGACGGCCGCAGACAGCTCCTGCGGCCATCTGCAAAACATAGGCAAAGAAAAGCCCGCGCTAGGGGCTCTTCGGAGCAATGGAGGACTACATCGAGTCGATTTGAGCCTTCAGCTGATTCGCGGAAAGCTCATACTTGCGCTCATAGGCTTCGCGGTCCTCGTCAATGAGATGGTCGAGGTACGTGAGCCACGACACGTACATGCTAACCAGTTCCGCCTTCATGGATGGAAGGCGATCAACCTCGGCCTTATATAAAGCCTTTCCCTTATCTTTGGCATCATCTACGCAGGTCCTAACCACCTCCAGGCGGCGATGGAATGCTTCTGACCAGCGCTTACTGCCTTCCCCATATTTTTTTGCAGCAGCCCAGACCTTTGTTTCTTCGTGCATGGCGTCAAGGCTACAAATGGCAGGGAGGCCGGTCATCTTTTCGATGTAGGTAGGCTCCGCGAGGGCCAGGCCTGACCAAAGGGTCGCGGCGAAAAGGGAGGCGGACAGGTATTTACGCATCTGAGCTCTTCCTGAGAAATTGCCATCCTACCATTCTGGCCCTGAGCCATCACGCAGCCAAAGAAAAGCCCGCACTGCTATGCGGGCTAACGTAGGGAGATCGGATGAGCCTTGACTGTGCAGGGTAGGGCGTGAAAAAAGCGTGAAGGCATGAAAAAGCCCGCCGAGGCCGGCAGGGCAGAAACAAGAATCCTGGTGCTGGGTTAAGCACAAGAATCAGTGGGCACCAGCTTGCAGATTGGTGAGCAACTCAGCCTTGGACTCCTCTAACACATCGCGCTGACTCTGGAGTGTGTTGAGTAAATAATGATTCGACAAACGAAACTCTTCGACGATGGACTGCCACGTCTTCACATACTTTTTGATTAAACCAGCTCCAACCAGTCCGGGGTCGTTTCTGTCTGCTAGCTGCTCAAGTCTTTCTCCAATGTCGTAATCAACTGCCGAGATTTTACGGCCGAGCAGGATTATTTCGTATCTGGTTTGAATTCCCTGGTAGCTCGGATGCTTAGCCAATATTCCTGCGTAATCATCAATTTGTCGCAGGTGGTTTTTATTGAGCGCAATGCTGGGGCGCTTGATTTCAATGATCACACATTTGAAATAAGGCTGATTGTTTATTGAGTCATGCTGCATGCTGCGCCTAACCAGAAAAAGATCTGTTTGTCGATTTGCCCCGACTACAGTTGCACCATCTTCAACATCATCTTCGGAGACGTGGTCGATTCCTTTTACTTTATCTCGTAAATTCTGAGCAATTTTAGTAAAGGTAGTTTCTTCTGCGCCAATGGTTTCGTATTGGCTTCCAAAGAGCCACGTATTCGCCTCAATTACACCCTGTAGGTCAGGGGTTTCAAGAACGTCCTTGTAGTGGTGTAGCATGATCTCAGAAATTCTAGATATAGCGTCTTCACGGTGCTGAAGTTTTTCGATGGTGCTAACGATGTTGTTCAGTTTTGCTGTTCTAATTTGATCAGAAAAAACGCGCATAGAGGAATCATCCAAGTCGAGTACGCTTTCGAGAACCTCGAATATGGCATCATTCTCATTGGAGATGGCGAGCCTGTCCAATAATCTTATTACAAGTTTTCTCTGTTTTTTATTACTATCTTTAAATACTTTTGGGTCGGATATTAGAATGACTCGAAGTATATTTTTGAGGTGGCCTAATCGCCACTCTGCATATCCTTTGCTTGCACCTTCAAAGCTGGGCAGCTCGCCATCAATCTCGAGTTGTTCTAGCTGCTCGTCGGCTTTGCTGACAAGAAATTTCTTATAGTGTTCTTGGCCGAAGTCACTAATTTGCTTTTGCAGAGATTTCCATATCTTGGTCTGTGTCAATGTGCCAAACGACAGGTTTAGGCTATCATTATCGACTTCGGATGCGTCAAACCAAGCTGAGCGTGCTGCGAGAGTTGTATGATAGCCTGGTTTTTGGTTGAGGCTGCTGAGGGCGTAGTCTACGACTTTGTCTTTGGAGGAGGTGTAGTAAATGTATGACTTTCCCGAAGTAGGCTTGTCTGCCCAATGAATCAGCTTTACCTCAAAAAGCTGACCATCAATGTTTAGCGAGGTTGTTGCTGAGCTATGATCTGGAGGAAGGATCTTTGCTCCATTCAAAGTTATGGTTTTGCTAGGGTTAATTGCTAAGTACCAGCCAAATTCAAGAGACAGACATTTGACGATGTTTTCGGGACTAAGGTATGGCTCAGAGAACCTAGTCAGCTCTACACAAGTTCCCGAGACTAAATTTGAAAGTAATGCATGTTGGCTGCCTGACGGAATTGTGGAGGCTTCAACCTTGTCCAGTGCGGCGCTATGAACAGTAAGTTTTGCATCTGTCCCGGCAGATTTTGTGTACCAATCAGCGCGGTTGCATATTTTATGAAAATATAGGCGCCCGATACCTTTTTCACCATGAACGTCATGTGATCTCTTTTTTTTCGAGTCACGAAAGTTAAAGAAGCTAGAGTCGCTACCTTCGACATCAATTCCGTGACCATCATCTAGAACAGTGATGGACTCAACGCCGCCAAGGTTGTTTGTATCAATGTTGACGGACACATGCTTAGCTTTCGCATCGAACCCGTTCCAAATTAGCTCAGCCAGGGGTCTCCAAGGGGATACTGACTTGCTAAAGTGATTTCGTATGCCTCTGTCAGTGATTTTGGTTGTACCAGAAAACTCCCTTGGAACAAACCCTGTGGATCCATCCATTGTTATGCGCTCAGTAAAAACTTAATTATTTATTAATTTATGATGTATTCATTGAAGGCGGCATGCCCGTGCCGCCACAATATACACCATGCCCTATCCACAGCCCCCATAGCTTGCGGGGTCACTTTTCGTACACGCAATCCGCCCCACCTTCACCTCATCCCCATACCCCACCAACCGATCCTCCCCAGCCTGCATCACCTGGCAGATCCTGATCACGGCCTGGGCGTCTGGTTCGTTCCCGGCCTCGCTCAGGCGTACCGCAATCCGCATCAGCTCGACTGCCGACCATTTCAGGTCAGAGGCCAGGCCCTGGAGGTCGCGGCGGAGTTCTTGGTTGAGCTTGGTTAGGGGCATGGCTACACCAGGTGCGCGTTCCAGACTAGCAGCACCCGGGCCTGGATGTAGGTCATGTCCCGTCGGATGAGTCGATCCTTGTGCCGCGGGTTGTCCGAAATCATCTCGTAGTGATCCTCATCAGCCACCTGCAGGCGCTTAATGTAGAGCAGGTCATCCCAGACGAAGAGGTACACCCCATCGCCCACGAAGTCGCGGACGTTAATATTCACGATCAGCGGGTCGCGATGCTTGATGGTGGGCTCCATCGACTGGCCCCAGCCGGTGACGACCTTCAGGTGGAAGTGCTCTTCGAATTCGACGCCCAGCTCACGGAGATGGCTCGGGCTGACGCGAATGTCCTTGATCAGTTCTGGGAAGTCGTGCGCGTTCTGGCCACCGCCCATCGAGGCCCGGACATCGTAGTGGGCAATCCACACCTCATCACCTACCAGGCCTGGGCGAGAGAAGTCGGCCTCGATCACGTTTGAAGGCTGCGGCTCCTCAGCTGCCGCAAGAAGCCGGCGGCGCGCCTCTTCAGAAAACCCTTTCCCGCTCTTTGCGAGCATCTGCTTCACAAGGTCGGCCATGCTCCGCTCAGGCGCGGCAGCCGGTTCTGGCGCCGGCGAATTCAGGAGCAACTCGGACTGATCTACGCCCAAGGCTGCTGCCATCGAGGCGATATCTGCCAGGGTAGGCTCGCGAGTGCCTACCTCATAGTTACCAACCCGGGATTGCGATTTCCAGCCGCAGGCCTCAGCAAGCTGGGCTTGGGACATCCCTTTGGCTTTTCTCAGGCGCTTGATGCGCTGGCTCAATGATTCGTTCATGCGCGGAATTTCATCACGAAACGAAATAGCCGGCTTTCACTTATTGTGTTTGCAATTAACACGATGCGTGTTTATCCTTCGGTCATCAATGGAGGAAGACCGTATGAACCAAGTCCGAACGATTCGCGAAAGGGCTGGCGTTACCCAGGCAGCGCTGCGCCGTCAGCTCGGCTGGAATCAGTCCCGCCTGGCCAACTACGAATCAGGCCTTCGCAACCCAGGCCTGCAAGAGGCGCGACTCATTGTGGAAGCGCTGAACGTCCTTGGCGCCAATTGCGCTCTTGACGATGCATTCCCACCTGCACAAGTCGCCGCCTAACCAATTTCATAGCCGCAAGGAGCCACCCAAGCATGTACGCCAACCCCAAGCACCTGCATGACCGTGAGATCAAGGTCCGGGTCGATGAGGACACCTTTGAGCTGATCCAGGCGCTAGCGAAGTTTCATCGCACCCAGCGCGCAGTGCTTTGCCGTGAGCTGCTGGAGGCTCAGCTGGCCGCCCTGGCTTCGGAGAATACCGGCGATCAGCACGTGGCCTGAAGGCCCTTAGGAGGCCCCATGCCGATTGAAGAGATCGGATTGGACCAGGGGCAGATGGAGCAGCTGGAGAAAGAGGCGATTAGAAGGGGCGTAAGCCCTGAGGCGCTGGCAGCTGAGCTGATCCGTCGAGAACTGGCCAACCGAACCAAGCCTCGCAACCCGCGAGGAGTCGTGACCCCGTTTCATCGAAAGTCCTGATTAGGCCCTGATAAGGCCGGATTGCGGGCACAAAAAAGCCGGGTGGCACCCCGGCTCTCTGCAACACAAAACTCTGAAGGGAATTATGCATATGCAGACCCAAAGTGTACAGGCCCTCATCCGGCCCGCGCCACAAAACGCGAACCAAGATTTCGTGGCGCGCACGATGTCGTCGCGCGAAATCGCCGAACTGACTGGAAAGCAGCATCAGCACGTCAAGCGCGATATCGAGAAGATGCTGGGCGACCTGAAAGAAGATGCGTCCAAGTTTGGACAGATCTATTTCGACTCGCAAAACCGGGCTCGGCGCGAGTACTGCCTGGACCGTGAGCACACCGACTGCCTGCTTACCGGCTACAGCGCCGCTATGCGCATGGCTGTCATTAAACGCTGGCGTGAACTCGAAGCCCAGGCCACGCCGGCGGCATCCGCCGACCTGAGCAAGCTGGAAATCCTCCAGATGGCCCTGGAGTCGGAGAAGGCCCGCGTCCTGCTAACCGTCCAGGTCGAGGCCCAGGCCAAGAAGATCGACCACCTGGAGAACCTGTTCAAGGAAGGCATGAGTCACGTCCAGTTCTGCAAGGGCCTCAATGGGGTCAACGTGATGCAGGTGGGTCACTTCCTCGAAGGCCGCAACTGGCTCTACAACGAGAGCAAGTCCGGTACCCGCTACCGCGTCGCCGCCTATGCCCGCGACAAGTACATGACCGAGCATCAGCAGGAAATCACACCTCACGGCCGGGAGCCCTTCATCAGCTACACGCCGATCCTGCTGCGCAAGGGCGCCGTGCGCCTCTACGAGCTCTACCTGGCCGGCGAGCTGCCCATGAAGAAGAACTGGGACGGCCTGCACACCCACGACAAGGCCGTGCGGGGTGCAGCATGAGCGTCGACAAAGCGAAGTTGAAGGCCCTGGCCGCGGCCGCCAACACAGTCACGACCGATGTGAACATCACTATGGCCGTAGGATCGGCCCCTGAAGAAGTCAAAGCCGTGCAGGATTTTCTTCAGCAGGCCATGCCGAAGACCATCCTGGCCCTGCTTACGGAGATAGAGCGGCTGGAGAAGTTCGAGGATTGGTTTGTCCGTCTTGACCAGGCAGAGCAATCGCTATCGGCATCGTTCAAAGCAGAGCGCGACCAGCTCAAGGCCGAGAACGAGGATCTGCGCAAGCATGCCGAGCGGTACCGCTGGCTGCGGGAAAAGCAGACTTTCATTTGGCTGATTCAAGACTGGTTCCCCAGCGATGCCGTCTTGACCGATGTGGATGCTGAGATCGACGCAGCCATGGTCAAGGAGCGTGTCCAGTGAGCGTACAGTCCATGTCTTGGGCCTTGGAGCAGCGCGACATCGTGGACGCCACTGCGCGCTACGTGCTTTTGGTCCTGGCCAACTATGCCGACAAGAACGGCCGAGGAGCTTTTCCGTCCTCCGCCAGCATCAGCGATGACACCGGCCTGTCCATCCGCACGGTGAAGTACAAGCTCGACCACCTTCTGGAGATTGGGGCGATTCGCCTTGGTAATCAGGCAATTGCCGGCGCCTACATCGACCGTCACGACCGCCGACCGACTGTCTACGACCTATGCGTAGAACGGGGTGCAACAGCTGCACCCGGTTATGAACGGGGTGCAAATGACGACACAACGGGGTGCAGCTCACGACAGAGCGGGGTGCAAACCACGACAGAACGGGGTGCAGGAGCTGCACCCAAACCATCAATAAACCATCAAGGAACCATCAAAGAACCGAAGGGGCCAGTCGCTGACGCTCCTGCGCCTGCGAAGAAGGCTCCGAAGTTCGACCCGCTGACTGCCAAGCCGGCCAACGTCAGCGAGCAGACCTGGGCCGACTGGTGCCAGCACCGCAAAGAGATCCGCAAGCCTCTGACCGCCACCACCTGCGCGAAGCAGGCCAAGACCCTGGCCGGCCACCACGCGCCTGATGTCGTGATCAACCAGTCCATCAGCAATGGCTGGACCGGCCTGTTCCCGGAGAAGGTGTTGCCGGGTGCACAGACAAGCAGCGCTAGCCGTCACCACGGCTTCAACGACAAGGATTACACCAGCGGCCTCAAGCGCCGGGAGGATGGCAGCTATGCGCTCTGAGCAAGTTACCCCAATCAACCAGGCTTCCTGTGGCAGCCGTATCCAGCCAGCTGACTGCGAGAAGCACGGCGCCTTCGAGCAGAAGGTCACCATACTGCTGGGCAAGGCTCTGCGCAGCCACTGCCCTGAATGCTCCCGGATTGCCAAGGATGAGCGTGAGGCGCGCGCCGGGGCTGAGCAGGCCCTGAACGTGCGTCTGGCGATCTCCCGCAAGCTGGGCGACTCGCTCATCCCGAAACGCTTCGCTGATCGCTCGCTGGCGAACTACAAGGCTGAGCACAAGGGCCAGGCCGAGGCGCTGCGCTTCTGCCGCCACTACGTGAAGACCTTCGAACAGATCGCCGAGAACGGCCGCTGCATGGTGCTGCTGGGCAAGCCAGGTACCGGCAAGACTCACTTGGGCGCCGGCATGGCCAACGACCTGATGCGCAGCACGTCGCACTCGGCGGTGTACCGCACTGTCGGCTCGATTCTGCAGGCCATCCGCGCCACCTACGACCGATCCAGCGATGCGACCGAGGCCAGCATCCTCGCCAACCTGGTCGAGCCATCGCTGCTGGTGCTGGATGAGGTGGGCGTGAGCAAGGAGCAGCCGAGCGACTTCGAGCTGACGACCCTGTTCGCGATCATCAACGGCCGGTACGAGCAGGTGAAGCCCACGGTGGTGATCTCCAACCTGAGTCCCGAGCAGTTGCCGGTGGCCATGGGCGAGCGCTGCGTCGACCGCCTGCGCGAGGGCGGAATGATCGTGGTGCCGTTCGAGTGGGAATCTCACCGCGGCAAGGAGGGCATCTGATGGCCAAGTTGAACATCAAGCGCGCCGGGCAGCCGGCCGGGGAGGGGGTGTGATGCCTTTGACGACTCGACAAGTAATCGCGATGCGCAACATCGCCCACTCCCTCAAGGAGTTCTACAGCGACTGCGACGCGGCGGTAACTGACTTCATCTCCCCTGGATGGATCGCTGTGATCGACGACCGCACGGTCCTGATCTGCGAGCAGTGCCATGGTGAGGGCCAAGTAGGAGGCCTGACCCCAGACGGCTACGACAGCGAGAAGTGCGACGCCTGCGACGGAACCGGCCTGAATCTGGAGAAGCACTGATGGACACCAACAAGATGCGCGAGCAGTTCGAGGAAGCGTGGGCCTATGCCATGCGGAACGACGAAGGCGTGCCTGGAAGCAAGCCGCTTCGGAGCTTGGTTGACCCAGAGCGCTATCGTGGGTCTGCCGTAAATGGTGCGTGGCACTGGTGGAAGTTGTCCCGCGAGGCAGTTGTGGTGGAATTGCCGAGAATCACGGGCCATGAATACGACCCCCTAGCTGACGCTGACTACCGCGAAGGATGCCGCGAGGCCATCGAGGCCCAGGGCCTGAAGGTGGCGCCATGACCAACCTGAACAGCATGTCGCCTGCGGCGCGGTCCGCAGCAATGCGCGGCGGTATGGACGGCTGGGGTCAGGTCGGTGGCCTGTCGGGCCAGATCCGCTACCACGAGCCAGTCGATTCGAAGTCGCGGCGCCGCTGCGGCTGTGGCTGCGCTCGCCGCGCCACTCATCGAGGCATGGCCAATGGCGTATGCCTGACCATGGGCTGCGACCTATCGATGCGCCGCTGGGCGAAGGAGGGGAATCGTGGCTGAGTTCGCTATCCGCAGCAGTAATGACCTGCACCGAGTATATGGCGCCTTGCACGCCATCGACCTGACCAAGCCCAAGGTGGTGGTCATCAAGGACGAGAAGCGCCCGGACGTCTGCAACCGAAAGATGTGGGCAATGCTCCGCGACGTCTCCCAGCAGGTGGAGTGGTACGGCCGCAAGCTCACCGACGAGGACTGGAAGCATATCTTCAGCGCGGCGGTGCAGAAGCAGGATGCGGTACCGGGGATCGACGGCGGCTTTGTCGTCCTGGGCGTCTCGACCCGCAAGCAGTCCCAGAAGTGGTTCAGCGACCTGTTCGAAGTGATGCATGCCTTCGGCGCCGAGCATGGCGTGCGCTGGACTGAGCCGGATCGGTGGGGAGGGCGGTACTGATGCTTGCCAAGGAGATCAAACCGAAGAAGTGCAAGGCACCAGGTTGCGGCAAGCCCTTCAAGCCGACAATGACCACGCAGAAGGTGTGCAGCATCGCCTGTGCCAAGGCCATGGCCAAGGACCCGAAGCTGCAGAAGGTCGCGGCCAAGGCCATCACCAAGCAAGCCCGAGAGGACCTAAAGGAGCGCCGGGACAAGCTGAAGACACGCCGCGAACACATGGCCGAGGCGCAGACCGCGTTCAATGCCTACATCCGCGAGCGCGACGCCGGCCTGCCCTGCATCAGCTGCGACTCGCTGCCGAGCGACCACGACCTGATCACTGGCAGCCGCTGGGACGCCGGGCATTACCGGTCGGTGGGCGCCTGCCCGGAGCTGCGGTTCGAGCCGCTCAACGTCCACCGCCAGTGCGTGAAGTGCAACCGGAATTTGTCGGGCAACGCGGTCGAGTACCGCATCCGACTGGTGAAGCGCATCGGCGCCGACCAGGTTGAATGGCTCGAAGGGCCTCATAAGCCTCAGCGCCTGACCATCGAAGACCTGCAGGCCATCAAGGCCCTGTACAGGCAGAAGCTCAAAGACCTGAGGAGGGCTGCAGCATGAACTGGACTATCGCAGATACCGCCGGCGCGTTGCTGATAGCCATGACCATCGCTTCCACCTGGTGCGTAGTCCGCGCCAAGAGCATCGAGACACGCCGCAAGAAGGAGAACGGCCCATGCAACTGAACAGCGCGCGCCAAGCGTGGCACGACTGCCTCTATACGGCGTGGGATAGCCAGGGCGCTTTCATCGAACAGCTGGGCCTGTTGGGCACCATGGTCCAGACCACGGAGAAGCAGCGGAAGGCGAGCCATGCTGTGCACCAGGCGCTGGCCGGCGGTGTGCAGGCGGCCATCTTCAAACTGCCCGGCAGTCTGCGCGCCTTCGGAAACTTCATGTACGCCCCGGAGAGCAGGGATGACGAGCGCGAGGTAGCCGAAGAGTGCGTGTTTTCGTTGGCCATGGCCAGGTCCGGGCGGATGACCGCGGCCAAGCGCGAGCGCTGCGAGTACGTGGCCAAGGGAGTAATGTTCCGGTACCGGCGCATGCACCAGGGCGGGCAATCGTCAGCGCAGGACCCGTTCGAAAGCCCGGAGTGGTTCAAGCGCTGGATTGACGATGTGTACGGCGTGACGCTTCCCTCATGTGCCTGGGCCAGGGACTGGGAGCCGTTCGTGCAGATCTGCTTCGAGGTCTGCGAGGACCTGGACAAGCGCGCACTCTCGTCGGTGGCCGCCGCAATCTACGAAATGAAGGAGGCCGCTTGAGGGCCTATTGCGTTCCCGCACGCGTGATGGCACTATTTGTCCATTGTTAGAGTTTTGCCTTTGGCAAGCTCATCTAGAAACCGGCCTTGGCGCCGGTTTTTTTGTGCCCGCAGAAACGCAAAAGCCCCGAACTAATCGGGGCTTTGTCATTTGTGCGGCGAGGAAAAAAGAGAGGGCGACTCCAGAGGGTGCTGACACACCCAAGGGAGACGCCAGATCGCAGATGTAGCCTGCAAGCCAGCCAAGGCCCTCACTGCTCGCGCGAGCGGGGCGGAGCCTAGCAGAAAAACTTAAGGCTTTGCAGATGCTTAGAGACATTCGTTGCGGTAATTGCAAACGACTTCTCGCCCGTGCGGGTGGGGTTCAACAGCTCCAGATCAAATGCTCCCGCTGTGGGACGCTGAATCATGTGAGGGCCTCGAGCCCCGAGCCATCGCCTATGAGCGACAAGACTGCGGATTATCCGCACATCAACGCTAACTCATAGGTAATCAATATCATGCCTTTCAATTTCCCTAAACTTGCCAAAAACGGCGTATCTATTTTCCCTCCAAAAACTATTTTGGGTGTCAATCAGTTCCTTAAGTCGCCTAATGGGCGCTATAAGTTGTTGAATCAATCAGATCTGAACCTTGTTTTGTTTGATGGTACAACTCCGGTTTGGACTGCTGACCAAAATGCGTCGTATTCTAATGAGTTTTACCCACAGAAGTGGCAGAAAGACGATGCCTCTCAGGTCTACATGAATCATATTTTAGGGATTCTGGACTTGAAACGTCGCCGTATTTGGAATACGCGGAACACTGATATTCCTTACGGTGGCAGCTTCGCAAATGCGGCGGGTCGTACTTTCTTGCAACTGCAAGACGATGGGAACATGGTCATCGTGGATCTATTCCCTCTGTGGGAGATTACCGCCTCGGTGTCCGTCAAACCCCAAGTCCCAGCAGCAATTATTCCGCCAGGCACTGTCATCAACCCAGGCAAAACGTTCAATGTGGGTAAAGCCCGATTGGTCTTTGAGGCTGATGGCAACCTTGCCTTCTACGGAGATAGCAACAACCTGATCTGGTCGTCGAAAACCCAGAACATGGGGGGCGCATTCGCAGTAATGGAGCAGGATGGCAACCTTGTCATCTATACCGCTGATAAAAAACAGCTCTGGAGCACTGGGACAGGTGGCCACCCAGGTGCCTACGCACGGATTCAAGAGGATGGTAGCTTCTCTATCGTCTTTGACCGCGTTTGTTGGGCTCGTTTTGGCTTTACCCCAACTATTAAACCGATCCGAGTTTTCAACCCGAATGCCGGTACCTATGATATCTGGACTTGGAAGTTCTAAAGCGAACTTCCCGAGATCAATGATCTTGCGTTATTAAGCCAGACACCATCCTCGAAAAAGTTCCCTCATCAATTGCCCGTCCAAGATATAGGCCTTTGTGTGGATGCCTAAAAATCATCCACAGCCAGAGCTAAGGTAGGTCCTTACGGGCCTGCCTGGATACTGCTAGCCGGTAGTGTGGTGTACGGAAAAACACCGGCAGCCCGCGCATCCACTCCCTCACTATGCAGGTGGATGGCGCGAGACTGGACCGGCGAGACTGGTGCATCAGGGTGCCAGCGCTGGAATGGTCTTAGGCGGACAGGTGGGGAAAGACCCACGCAAATTCAGGCCGGCTCGACGGACACCACCAGGCGTTTGCCGAGCGCGGCCAGGGCGCTTTCCAGGGCCTCCAACTTCGTGCCATGCATGAGGTCAACGAGCCGGTCACCCTGGCTCTGGCTTACGCCGAGCAGGCGACACAGATCAGCCTTGCGCATGCCTTTCTCAACCATCGAGTTCCACAGTTCGATTTTTGCCACTGTGAGTGCGGACAGCGCTACTACTGGCTGACCCTCTTCAGGTGCTGGCGCTCTAGGGATTGCTCGACGTTGATCCACGTAAATTGAGAGCGCGGCAGGCATCAGGATGCCGGCCTCTGCCAAGGCTTCGTCCAGGTCATCCCCGGCGGCGTTGAACTCCGGGATGGTGTCGCAGGTAAGCGCAACACCTGGAGTGTCTTCGGTGTGCACTGTTACCGGGTAGTCAAACATTTCTAGCCCTCCCTCGGGCGGCTCTCTGAGTGATGTTCGCTAGGCGAGGCGATGAATCGGTTTAAACGGTGGTAGGGGCTCATTTGAGCCCCAGTTGCTTGATGATTCCTTTCCGGGTTCCTTCTTTCATTTCCTTTGCGCCGTGATCCGGAAAGATCGTTTGTTTGCCTTCGAAGTAGATTTTGAAATGGCTCGTTCCGTTTAACGATTCGAACCTTACTCCTCTGGCTTTCAGCCACCGTTTGAACTCGTTGTAACTCATCACCTCGCCTCGTTGTTGTGTGAGTTCAGTATACAGCAAATTTGCTGTGTGTATAGCAAATTTGGGATATTTATTTCGTGCCGCCCGGAGTCGAGTGCATGGAGAGTTTTCATCGCCTGCTCGACAGGCTTGATCTGCTGATTGCAGGCCTATTCGGGGTCATCGTCGCCAGTTGGTGGCACAAAGACGACCTGACCGACTGGCGCGCCTGGATGATCTTCCTGATCACCGGCGTTGCCTGCGCCCTGTACCTGACGGGCATGGTCAGCGCCTACTTGGGCGTCACCGAGCCGAACACCGTAGCTGGCGTTGGCTTCCTGCTCGGCACCTTCGGCGGCTCCCTACTTGCCGCCATCAACCGGGCAATCAAAGCCGCTGACCTTTGGGCACTCATTCGCCAGAGGTTCGGGGGAGGCAACCAGCCATGAACCTTGAAACCATCAACACCATCGCCTGCGGCCTGATCGCCTTCTGGGCAACCTGGTGCGTGCTGAGCGGAAGGGTGCGCGACGGGGTGATCGGCAAGCTGATCTATTCAGCAATCGCCATCAGCGGGTTTGTCGTGACGGCTCGCAACCAGAGCCTGTTCTTCGGCCAGACCACTGCGGTGCTGACCATGCACGCCACGCTGGCCATGGCCGGGGTGCGACACATCTTCATGGTCACCTGGTGGCCGCGCGTGCAGGTGTGGTTGTGCCATGCGCTGCGCTGCGAGCACTGCCTGAAGAGTTGCCGCAAGGAATAGGCGCCACAGATTAGAGATGCGCCGTTTCGTGGCGCGACCACCAGAGGATTCATCATGGACAACCAGCACAAGAAGATCACCGGCTACCGCGACCTTAGCCAAAGCGAGATCGACGGCATGAACTCGATCAAGGCTCTGGAGGCTGACGCCGGTGAGTTGTTCAAGCAGATTGGCCAGATCGAGGGCGTGGACCAGCGAACTCTGGCCTTGGCCAAGACCAACCTACAACAGGGGTTCATGTGGTTCGTGCGCTCGATTGCCAAGCCTGCCGATCCGTTCGCTTGAATGGTGCACTTTGATCGCCGCCATTAGGATAGGGGGTAGTTGTAGCGGGTCAATAAAACGGGGGCCAATACAGCCCCCGTCCTATAGCGATGTTACTTGCGGCGCTTATCTACTTCTTGCGCCACACCCTTAAAGGGCGTCCCATCCGACTTCACATCCATGAAGCGCCCAGTGTTGGTGTCGCGCTTCACGTACGTGTCGTTTTGAGGGTTATAGGTCTGGGTGCGATCGCGAACCGAACCATTCCTATGTCCTTCACCTGTATTGGTAGCCATGTGCATACCCCTCCAGTTATGCCCGGCATCGGCTGCCGCCACCCCGCACACCCGCTGTACGCCAGAAATAGTTATGGGGATGGCAAAACGCTATGCAATGCCAGGGTAGGCCATCGTCTGTAACAACCTATTTCAATTTTCGGTACCCACTGGGTGGAGAGCTGCGAGGGGAAGATATGCGGGTAATTGAGTTTCAGCGCGAAAACTGGCGCGACGCCCCCCGGACCCTGCGCAAGATCGCAGACCAACTTGATAGCGGCGAACTACCCGTGTGCAGTATCGGCGTCATGGCCATGCGTGACCCAACCGGCCGGGTAAATCTATTCGCCTTCGGCCCGGTGGCGGACGACCTGCAGTCCCTAGCCATGTTTCGGCTGGCGGAGCAGAAGTTGATCGACGTACTACTTGAAAGCTGATCCGGTCGCCGCCACCTACAACCCACCCATATAACGGAGGGCTTGATGTGATGGAATTTAAGGTTGGTGATTGGGTTGAAGGTGCAGGCGTTGATTGTCCAATGCGGATCGTAGAGATCGTGCAAGCCTACCGAACTGACCCAGCGCCGCGAGCCCAGTGTGAGTGGGGAGCTGGAGCCAGTGTGCGCTCTAGGACTTTCAAGCTGTCAACGTTGACGAAGGCGAAAGCTAAAGCTAAAGCATAGAGCCGACGTTACAAGCCAACAGAGAGAACGACATGAAGCAACCCGACTGGGAGGCAATCGAACGAGCCTTCCGGGTCGGGGCGCCCCTTGCTACATGAACGTGCTAACGCTTAGACCAGCATCATATTCATGATTAACGCTCCAACTCAGTGGATTGATCTGTTGGCACCGGCTACCTTGAGGCTTCACGCAAGGAGTCCGGACATGGCAGATAAATTTGTTGGAAGAGTTGTTGGGCTTGGCACGGATAATGTCGAGTACGTCATCTACATCTACCAAGACGAGACCGTTGAGCGCTCTTCGAGCGGAATGGTCCGACATGAAGGCTTGAAGCATTTCGAAATGCAAATGGGTGGTGCGGTGAACAAGGTTTCCGAAACTGAGTACGAGATCGTGGCTACGGGAGTGAGAGTCACTGTGCATGATGATAAGAGCTAATCGGGTCGGCCTCTCGTGAGCGCTTGGTATGGAGTGCCGCATGTCAGGCCGGACGGAGCAGTCATCATGCATCGCTTGCGTTGAGCCAATCGCCTTTCGTCTTAGTACTCCCTCCAGCACTGAGTAGACTCCTGCCGTACCGGCACCGCAGTATCTTTCAAACACAAGGTGATCTATGGATAGGCCGTATCCTCCATCGTCACTGCTTGAACTGCCCGGCCTTGGTATCCGCTTGGCTCCAGCCTTTGAAGTATGGGAATGGCTTCAAGCCGAGATTCTCGCCGCCACCGGCAGCATCCATAACGAAGACCACGGCCATCTGATCGACGCCAACATCGGTGTGCTCTGGGCATCTTCCGGATTTGCCAAGCAGGGGCGGGTGGTTCTGGGCCAGGCCGAGCAAGTCATGTTCCGCGCTGGCGGCTGGCAGAAAGCTCGCCAAGAGCAGCAGATGCGTGACTGGTTCGGCGAAGAGCCTGAGTTCCTGATCACCCTTGCCGCTGACTACTGCGCCCAATGCTCCGACGCCGAGTTCTGCGCCCTGGTCGAGCACGAGCTTTACCACATCGCCCAGGCGACCGATCAGTACGGCGCCCCCAAGTTCACTCAAGAAGGTCTCCCGAAGCTACAGATGCGCGGACACGACGTTGAAGAGTTCGTCGGTGTAGTCCGCCGCTATGGAGCAGGGGAAGACGTTCAGCAGCTGATCGACGCTGCAAGTCGGCCGCCAGAGGTGGCCAAGATCAACATTTCGAGGGCCTGCGGAACCTGTCTGCTCAAGTCGGCGTGATTCTGGACAGGCTCTGGACGGATGAAAGCCTATGGCAGCCCTCAGCAACGACGTGAAGGCCTTTATCGTTCAGGCCTTGGCGTGCTTCGACACGCCTTCACAGGTGGTAGAGGCGGTCCAGAAAGAATTCAGCATCGCAGTGTCCCGCCAGCAGGTGGAGACGCACGATCCCACGAAGTACTCCGGCAAGGGTCTAGCCAGGCGCTGGGTGGCCTTGTTCGAGGACACACGCAAGCGGTTCCGCGAGGAAACAGCCGAGATTCCCATCGCAAATAGAGCGTTCCGGCTTCGCGGCCTAGGGCGAATGGCCGAGAAGGCCGAGAACATGCGCAACCTAGCGCTGACTGCCCAGCTGTATGAGCAGGCAGCCAAGGAATGCGGGGACATGTATGTCAACCGCAAGATCGAACCCGACAGACCCCTGGGCTCCCAGGCAGATCAGCCGCACGCCGTTGCTGAGTACAAGCTGGAGCCAGACGAAGGTGTCCCGACTACCCCGTACCTATGACCCGCCGGTGAAGCTGACGCCGAAGCAGGCGAACATCTACGTGTGGGGCTTCCAGCCGCAGGCGCGCTTCCGTGATGCGGTATGCGGGCGTCGGTTCGGCAAGACCTTCCTCGGCAAGGCTGAGATGCGCCGCGCGGCCAGGCTGGCTGCGGAGTGGGGCGTGAGTGTCGAGGATGAGATCTGGTATGGCGCGCCGACGTTCAAGCAGGCTAAGCGGGTTTTCTGGCGCCGATTGAAGCAGGCAATCCCTGAGGCATGGCGCGCAGCCCGGCCGAACGAGACCGAGTGCTCGATCACCCTCAAGTCCGGTCACATCATGCGTGTGGTCGGTCTGGACAACTACGACAACCTGCGGGGCTCTGGCCTGTTTTTCGTCCTTGTGGATGAGTGGGCAGACTGCCCGTGGGCGGCCTGGGAGGAAGTGCTGCGGCCGATGCTTTCGACCTGCAAGTACACGATTCCGCAGACCGGTGAGTCGCGCAAAGGCGGGCATGCGCTGCGGATCGGCACCCCGAAGGGCTTCAACCACTGCTACGACACCTACCGCGACGGGCAGCCGGGCGGGGAGCCCGACCATAAGAGCTGGCAATACACCTCATTGCAGGGTGGCAACGTCCCGGCTGATGAGCTGGACGCCGCCCGGCGCAAGATGGACCCCCGCACGTTCCGCCAGGAATACGAGGCCGGGTTCGAGAACTATGCCGGGGTCGTCTACTACACCTTCGACCGCGCGGAGTGCCGCACGAGCGAGCGGATCAAGCCAGGCGAGGCCATACACATCGGCATGGACTTCAACGTCATGAAGATGGCCGCCGTCGTGTATGTGGTCCGTGACGGCTTGCCGATGGCGCTGGATGAGTTCCATTCAGTGCGCGACACGCCGGAGATGATCGAGAAGATCAAGGTTCGATTCTCTGGTCACAGCGTTTCCGTGTACCCGGACGCCAGCGGCCAGAACACCAGCAGCAAGAACGCCAGCGAGTCGGATCTGTCGCTGCTCAAGAAGGCCGGCTTCACCGTCGTGGTTGACTCGCAGAACCCCGGCGTGAAGGACCGCATCAACGCGGTCAACGCCATGTTCCTCAACACCTACGGAGAGCGGCGCATGAAGGTCAACATTGACCAGTGCCCGCAGCTCACCCAGTGCCTGGAGCGGCAGACGTACACCGACAAGGGCGAGCCGGACAAGGACCCCAAGAAGGGGCACGACCACATGAACGACGCCGCCGGCTACTTCATCGCCAAGCGGTTCCCGATCAAGACTCAGTCCGCCGGCACTCGCCGCATCGGAGGTTTGGCGTAATGCCTGTTCAATCCACCAACCCAGACTACGACGCTCACATCGAAGAGTGGCGGATGATGGACGACGCCCTGGAAGGCGAGGGCGCCATCAAGCGCAGTCCGCGCAACCTGCCCAAGCCGAGCGGCATGACCGAGGCCGAGAAGCTTGACGGCGCCGGCAATGCCTATCTGTACCTCAACTACACCGCCCGGGCTCAGTACGAGCACTGGGTACGGGATTCGCTGCGCTCGATGATGGGCCTGGTATCACGGCTAATACCCGAGGTGAAGCTACCCACGGGGTTGAAGGGGCTGGAGGACAACGCCACGGCCGATGGCTTCGGTCTGACCCAGCTGTTCCTGCGGATCGTGCGCCAGGCCATCTCCCATGGTCGCGTGCCGCTGGTGGTCAACATCGATGACGCGGGCCAGCCGTACTTCGCGACCTACGCGGTGCGCAACGCCATCAACTGGGACACTGCCGACCAAGGCGGTCGGCAGGACTTGGTGCTGTCGGTTTTCCGTGAATTCAGGCGCAAGGAGCAGGACCGCTACAGTCACGAGTGCGAGACGGTGTACCGTGAGTTCTACATGGACGGTGCGGTCTGCCGCACAGGTGTACGCAATGAGGCCGGCGAGCTGATCGAGGACGACCGTCCGCTGGGCGCCGTCGACGGCAGCAACAACCTAGTGCGCGGCCTGGGCTACATCCCGGTCATCTACTGCGGCTCTACCGACAACTCGCCGGACGTGGACGAGATCCCGCTACTGACCATGGCCCGGGCAGCCCTGAAGTCCTACCAGCTCAGCGCTGACTACTTCACCGCACTGCATCAGACCAGTCACCCGCAGCCGTGGGTGTCCGGCTTGGATGAGAGCGTTGAGCTCAGCGTCACTGGGCCATCGGCAGCTTGGGACCTTGGCCCCAATGGGGCGTGTGGCTACCTGGAGTTCCAGGGCGCCGGTATCCAGGCTGTTCGCACCGCCATGGAAGATCAGAAGAACGCCGCCCTTGAAGCTGGCGCCAAGGTCATGGACGTCTCGGGTACCGAATCGGGCGAGGCCCGCAAAACCCGCCAGAACGACCAGCACGCCACGCTGCACAGCATCGTAATTACCGCCGCAGAGGCCATCGAGCAGGCCCTGCGGTACGCCGCAGAGTGGACCGGCTTCAACGCTGACGAGGTGGTCTTCACGGTCAAGCCTGAGTTCGTGATCCCTGATGTCGATGCCCAGGTGCTGGCCGAGCTGCAGAAGAGCGTCATGGCCGGCACCATCAGCGCCGAGACCTACTGGCAGTACCTCACCACCGGCAAGCTGCCTGAGCATCCGTACGACGAAGAGGCCCAACTGATCGGCGACGACCACGGCGCAGGCGGCGTCAACTTGGACAAAGATGATGGCGAAGAAACCGGAGCAGGCAGCGGACGAGAAGCTGCTGGAGCAGATAAGCCGCCACTCGGTACTGCTTGAGCGGCTCAAAGCCGGCGAGGTCAAGAAGTTCGAAACATACCTGCGCCGGGCTGACAGCCATGTCCGCGACCAGCTCACCCGGAGGGAGCTGACCACCTACGGCCGGAGCCGGCTGGAAGAGTTCCTGGGGCGGGTAGGGGGCAAGTTGCTCGATATCTACAAGGCCTTCAGCGACCGGATGCAGTCCGATCTGGTGGACATCGCGCAGTACGAGGCAGCGTTCGAGGGCCGCAGTCTGGCCAAGGCGCTGCTGATCGATGCGGTTATGCCGGCAGACTCGCTGCTCAGGGCGGCGATCAACACGCAGCCCCTGCAGGTGGCTGGCGTAGACGGCGGAAAGCTGCTGAACCCCTTCCTGAGCGGCTGGACCCGCACCGAGTCGGACCGGGTAACCAACGCTATCCGGATGGGCGTCGTGCAGGGCCAGACCAACGCCGAAATAACCCAGGCCATACGCGGCACCGCCGCGCAGAATTTCACAGACGGCGTGCTGGCGGTCACGAACCGAACCGCCCGGGCAGTCGTCCAGACCGCAGTCCAGCATGTAGCCACAACGGCGCGTATGGAAACGCTCAAGGCTAATGCCGAGGTGGTGCCGGGCTATCGGATCGTCGCCACCCTGGACCGAAAAACCAGCGTGCAGTGCAGGAGCCTGGACGGCCGCGAATACGAGATGGGCAAGGGGCCAGTGCCCCCGTTCCACATCCACTGCCGAACCACCATCACGCCGATCACCAGGTTGTCGGCGCTGTTCGGTCAAGGGGCCACAAGGGCAGCCGTGGGCGCGGATGGCGGCGGACAGGTCTCAGCCAGCCTCAGCTACTACCAGTGGCTCAAAACTCAGCCAGCGGCTTTCCAAGACGCCGCGCTGGGGCCGGTGCGCGGCAAGCTGTTTCGCGATGGCGGACTGACTGCCGAGCGTTTCGCCGCGCTCCAGTTGGACAAGAACTTCAAGCCGCTGACGCTGGACCAGCTTAAGGAGCTGGAGCCGTTGGCGTTTGAACGGGCAGGGATGTAGCAATAGGCGTCCTGCCCGTCTTCTCTCGCATCAGTAGTTGATCGTTACCGAGCTGGCGCCGCGAGCCTTGAGTTCTTGGATGATCTGCTCAACGGTGGCTTCAGCAAGCGAGACGTCTCCAATCTGCGCATTTTTGCGTTTCTGCAAGCCCACTCCGCTACCAAAGAGAAGTGCGTCGAGTTTCTCCCAGGTGGACTCACGAGGTGCACAAAAGCACGAATGCTCGGCGTTCTCGTATCGGGAAGGCATCGCTGGGTTGATGCCGATGGCCTTGGCCACCTCGGTGTAAGAGAGCCCCTTAGCTTCGCGAGCTGCTTTCAATGCTGCAGGGAACTTGGGGCTAGTGGGATGCGGAAGAGACATTTCGATTTCCTTGTTGTGTATTAGTATAGCGATAATACAGTATCAGTACAGTATTTCAAGTAAAAATACCTCCTCAGTGATATTGAGGATTTCCAGTGCCCGCCAGGCGGGCCCATCCAATCCCCAGGGGATAGCCACATGCCTTTTGACTTCGACCCGGCCGCCCACGGCCTCACCCTCGACGAAACCCAAACCACCGCGCTGAAGGCAGCGCTGGGCGGTGAGGTGCAGAAATTCCTGGACGGCGAGGTTTCGGGCCTCAAATCCAAGAACCGGGAGTTGATCGACTCCAACAAGACCATCAAGACTGAGTTGGACGGCCTCAAGGGCAAGTTCGAAGGCCTGGATATCGAGGCGGTCAAGGGGCTGCTGGTCAAGGCCGGCCAGGACGAAGAAACCAAGCTGATCGCCGAGGGTAAGCTGGACGAGGTCATCAGCCGCCGCACCGAGCGCCTGCGCACCGACCTGGACAAGCAGGTCAAGGCCGCCAACGAGCGTGCGGACAAGGCCGAAGCCTTCGCCGCCAAGTACAGCGACAAGGTGCTGGCCGATTCCATCCGCGCTGCCGCCATCAAGGCCGGAGCGCTGCCAGAGGCTACCGAGGACATCATCCTGCGTGCCCGAGGCACCTTCAAATTGGGCGAAGACGGCGAGCCAATTGCCACTGACCGTGCCGGCGAAGTCGTGTACGGGAAGGACGGCAAGACTCCGCTGTCTCCTCTCGAATGGGCGGAATCGCTGCGCGAAACCGCTACCCACCTCTGGCCAAGGGCTCAGGGTGCCGGGCAGACCGGCGACAACGGTGGCAAGGCCACGAAGAAATGGGGCGAGTACACCGAGACAGAGCGTGCCGCGATGGCTCGTGACAACCCCGACGCATTCAAAAAACTCCAAGCCACCCGAGGAACCTAACCCATGGCATCTACCCAACTGTCGGACATCTTCGTTGCCGACTACTACGGCACTCTGGAGCCGGTGAACTCTCCGGAAAAGACCGCCGTCTACGAGTCGGGCATCATCACCCGCTCGGCCACCCTGGACAACATCGCCAAGAACGGCCAGGGCACTTCCGAAATCAGCTACTGGCAGGATCTCGACGCCGACGAGGCGCCGAACATCTCCAACGATGACCCTGACGATCTGGGCGCCGTCGGCAAGGCCGAGCAGGGCAGCATGCGCGCCCGGACCCTGTACCTCAACAAAGGCTACGGCGTCTCCGACCTGACTGCTGAGCTGGCCAACTCCGAGCCGATGCAGCACATCCGCAACCGGTTCGGCACCTACTGGACCCGCCAGTGGCAGCGTTACCTGATGGGCGCGGGTCGCGGCATCATCGCGGCGAACATCGCCCAGAACGGCGGCGACATGGTCAAAGATGCGGGCCCTTCGATCAGTGCCAACGCCTTCCAGGACGCCGCCTTCACCGCTGGCGACGCTGCCGACATGTTCGGCGCCATTGGCGTGCACTCGGTGGTCATGAACCAGATGGTCAAGCAGGACATGATCGAGTATCTGCGCGATTCGCAGGGCAAGATCATCCTGGCCACCTACCTGGGCAAGCCGGTCTTCATGGATGACGCCCTGACCTACGCGCCGGGCCAGTTCCTCTCGCTGTTCTTCGGCCAAGGCGCCTTCGGCTACGGCGAGGGCGACCCGCACATGCCGGTCGAGATGCAGCGCAAGGCCGATGGCGGCAACGGCGGCGGTGCCGAGGTGCTGTGGGAGCGTAAGACTTACATCCTGCAGCCGGCCGGCTTCAGCTGGCAGGGCAGCGAGAACCGCAACCTGAGCCCGACCGCCGCCCAGTATGCCTCGGCGGCCAACTGGAAGCGCGTCTTCGACCGCAAGCAGGTTCCTTTCGCCGCAGTCATCAGCGGCACTGCCACCCCTTGACCCCATGATGCGGGGCGCCGGCTTGGCGCCCTGCGCAGGAGATCAGCATGAAAGTCATCTACACCAACACTCCGGGCAGCGAGCGCGGCACCTGCTATCGCCGCCTGGACCAATTCTTCGGCGTGATCGACGGCGCTACCTCGGTATCCGTGCAGGGCGAGGCTCCGCACATCAGCGAGGCCTACCAGCGTCAAGGCATCAGCGTGAGCGAGATCGAGGAGGGGCTGCGCCTGGATGGCCCGACCATCGCTCAGTGGCTGGAGCAGGGCTACAAGGCATCGGCCTACCCACCTGCAGGCTATGCCGCCACCAGCACTGCGGCAGAGATCACGAAGGCGCTGGAGGATGAGGGCGACGGCGATCCAGAAACCGACCCTCACAAGATGAAAGTGCCGGAGCTCAAGGAGTGGCTGACGGCCCAGGGCATCAACTTCGATCCAGCCCTCAACAAGCCCGAGCTGCAGGCCCTGATCCCGTCGAAGGAATAAGCCATGACCGACTTCATCACTGTTGCTGATGTTGACCAGAAGCTCGGGCAGGGCTGGGCAGGCGACGGTGATGCTGTCCTTGCCGTATCCATGGCAAATGCCTGGCTCACGGCCAAGATCAAGCGCCCGGTGCCAGACCCGGTGCCGGATGCCATCGTGACTGCCGGTGCGCAGGTGGCCAAGCTGGCCGCAGCCGGCAAGCTCTACAAAGACACCCAGCGCGAGGTGCAGAGCAAGTCGGTATCGGCCCAATCTGGCACCTCAACCAGCAAGACCTTCGTCGCGGGCTCCGTCGACCGCTCAGCTGGCGAAAACTTCGCCCTCGACCTCATCGCTCCATGGATCCGCCGCTCTGGCACCGTGATGCTCAAGCGAGTGTGATTGCGATCAGTCCCGCCACCCCTGGTTGAGCTCATCGTTGAACCATCGCTGTGCCTCGTCGCTGGCCGGCATCTCGCTCCTGAAATCCAAGTAATGGCCAAACCCGCGGCTGCGTAGCCAGGTCTTGAAATCTCCAAAGCTTGGATGCCATTCGGGCGTCTGGGGCTGGGTCGCTGCCCATTCATGGGCCAGTTGGCGGATGGCAGCTTCGCATTCAGCTTTTTTCATGTCCGTTCTCTCCGAGGGAATAGGCAGGAGTGTATTTCACATGGGCATGCGCGAAGAACTTCAGGCCGAACTGGCGGAAGCGTTCGATGATCCAGATGGCCTGGCCGACACGGTGAAAGCCGTGGCTGGTTCCCGCACGGTGAAGGGTGGATACGACCCCGAGATCGGCGGCACCGTCCCGGCCTCGACTATCCATTACACCGGACGCGGCGTGTTCGGCAGCTATTTGGCCAAGGAGATCGACGGCACACGCATCCAAACCGAGGACGTGAAGCTGCTGGTGCTGCAGAACGAACTGTTCGAGGGCCAGGCTGGCGCTGTTACCGATGTACCGGCGGCGCCCAAGATCGGCGATCAGGTGAGCGGCTACCGCGCGCTCAACGTTTCCGAGGATCCGGCCCAGGCGACCTGGACCATTCAGCTGAGGAAGTGACATGGCGCGCGGCTCACACATGGCCCAGCGGTACGGCGGGCAGCAGGGTGGATTCGCGGAGGCAATACGGGCGTTCGCCGAGCAGGCTGAGCAAGCACTGGACTCCACCTTCCGCGAGATCGTGATCGAGATCGGCAGCAGCGTTGTCCGCATGTCGCCAGTAGGTAATCCGGAGCTGTGGGCGGCAAACGTTGCACACCGGGCCAAGGCCAACAAGGCTGCTGACGACTACGACTTTAAGGTCGCGGTGCGCAACACCCTGATCAACCTGACCCAGGACAACTTCACCAAGGCCGGCAAGCTGCGTAAGGGCGTGAAGTACGCGAAGCCGCTGACCAAGACCGAGCGTGTGCAGAACTTCGCCACCAATGGCCTGGTAGCAGGTCAGGGTTACGTCGGCGGACGGTTCCGCGGCAACTGGCAGTTCTCCATCGATTCGCCGGCGACTGAGGAGCTCGACCGAGTAGACCCGTCGGGCAGCGAGGCCATTACCGCCCTCATCACCCAAGTCGAGGCCCTGACCATTGGTCAGACCGCGTACATCGTGAACAACCTGCCGTACGCCATTCCGCTCGAGTATGGACATTCAACGCAGGCACCGGCCGGCATGGTCCGGATCACGCTCGCGAACTTCCAGCGCATCGTCGACGAAGCTATCAGGAACAACAGCGTATGAGCCAAGCAAAGGCCCGGCAAGCCATCGAGATCAAGCTGATGGCCTGGGCCACGTCGCGCCCGATTCGGGTCGCGAACTTCGAACAGGCCTTCGAGGCTCAGCCAGGGGAAACCTACCTGCAAGCCTTTCAGCTGCCCGGAGCAACCAATTGCCGCTACCTGGGCGGCGAGGCCTACGAATACACCGGCGTCTACCAGGTGAGCATCGTGTGCCCAGCAGGCCAGCCTCTGGTAACCGCTGAGAACCTGGTCGACGAGCTTTCGAGCCTCTTCCGGGTTGATTCGGCGCTCAGTCGCAACGGCTTCGAGGGCCTGGTCACCGAACCGATAGAGCAGGGTCCGACCATCACCGAGTCGGCGACCTACACGGTCCCGGCCAGCTTCACCTACCGCGGCGTCGCGGACCAACCGCCCGCTGGGGCATAACCATCCGCCGCCCGGCGGGCTATCAAGAGGAAACACAACATGGCCGCACGCTTCCCGCTGCCAAACGGCGCCGTGCTGGAAATCGCACGCGTCATCGGCGCCGCCGTCCCATTCACCGCGCTGTCCAACGCCAAGCCGCCGGTCGCGACCGCAGTCGGCCACAACATCGCGAACGGCGACATTCTGCTGGTTAACTCCGGTTGGGCACTGATCAACGACCGAGCCGTCAAGGCTTCCGGTGTCGCCGCCGACGCCTTCTCCTTGGCCGGCCTGGATACCAGCGACGCCGAATTCTTCACCGCTGGCGCAGGCGTCGGCTCCGTTCTGCCTGTGTCGGACTGGGTGCAGATCTCCAAGGTGACCGGGTTCAACTCCGCAGGTGGTGAGCAGCAGTACACCACCGTCGGGTATCTGGAGGATGACGACGACAAGCAGTATCCGTCGAACCGCAACCCTCGGTCACTGACCATCGCGGTTGAGGACCAGCCCAGCGCTGCCTACGTCGAAACCGTCGAGGGCTACGACGCCTCGAAAGAGCTGACCGTGATCCGCATGAAGCTCCGCAACGGCGACCAGATCCTGTACCCGGGCTACGTCAGCATCACCCCCGACCCGACCATGGAGCGGAACAACGTGATGACCCGCACCATCAGCGTAGGCCTGTCGGCTCGCTCGATTCGTTACCTGGCTGGCGCTTAAGGAGCACTCATGGCGAAGATCAAGATCGCGCAGAACCCCACTTTCGCTGCCGTAGTGGAGGTTCCGCGCATTGGCGCCGAGCCGGCGCCCGTTGAGTTCCAGTTCCGCTACATGGATCGCGTGGCCCTGTCCGCTATGTTCGATCGCTGGAACAAGGCGCGCGACGCCTGGGCGGAGAAGGCTCAGAAGGACGGGGCGACGTGGGAGGAGGCCACCACTGGTGAAATCGCCCTGCAGGCCGAACAGCTAGGCGAGATCGTCACTGGCTGGGACCTGGAGGACGAGTTCAGCGCCGAGGCCATCACCGAGCTTGTGCGCACCTGCACCGGCGCGCCGAAGGCGGTCGTCGATGCCTTCCAGGCCGCCTACAGCCCGGCCCGCTTGGGAAACTGAGGGCGGCGGCCCGGGCCTGCTACGAGCGGGGCCCTACCGCCGACCAACTTGCGGCCTTGGGACTGACCCCAGAAGACATCGATGAAGAAGAGGTGGAGGTCTGGCCGGATGCGTGGCCAGCCTTCCGCCTGTTCGATGCCTTGGGCACGCAGTGGCGGGTGGCTTCGGGCGGTCCGTCCGGCCTGGACTACACCGCCATTCCAGCAACGGCCGCAATGCTCGGCATCAAGCGCCGCGACCTCACCGACATTTTTCCCGATCTCCGCGTCATGGAGGTTGAGGCCTTGGCCGTCCTGGCCGAATCCATGGAGTAGATCATGACCACCATTGCCTCTCTCGGTCTTCAGATCGACTCCGGTGATGCCGTCGAGGCTAAGGACAACCTCGACCTGCTGACGGACGCCGGCAAGCGCAGCGAAGAGTCAGCTGGACGAACTGGGCGTGCCTGGGAGACTGCCCTGGGCAGCCTGCAGGGTGACACCCGGCAGATCGTGCAGGAGCTTCAGGCGCTCAACGCCAAGCAGACAGAGCTAGCGCAGCAAATGGCAACCGTGGGGCGAGCCGTTACCAGCGCATCCACGGCGTTCAGCAGCGCCGCCGCCAACATGGGGGCTTTTCGGACCGAGGCCGCGCAGGCGGGCAAGGTGCAGGAAGCGCTGACCAGCGCTACTGACGCTGGCGCCCAGGCTGGGCGGCGCGCTGCCGAATCTGCCGACGAGCAGCAGGCAAGGATTCTGGCTGTGGCCAAGGCCTCGCTGGAGGCCAGTCAGTACGTTCAGTCGCTGAACCGGGCGACCGAGCAGAGCGCCGAGGTTACCGCCCAGGCGAACGCCGTGCTTTCGGACAGTGCAAGCCGTCAGGCCGCCATCAACAGCCGGGCCCAGGCCCTCATCGCCACGGAGGAGCGTCAGGCTGAGGCGGCGAGGAATGCCGCCGGCGCGCATCGGGAAGAAGGTCAGGCGCTCGAGGAATTGTTGGGCAAGATCGACCCGACCGTCGCAGCAATGAACCGCCTAGACCAGATGGAGCAGAAGCTGAAGGGCTTCCGCACTAGTGGCGCGCTCGATGCGGAGACTTTCGGCGAGTACCAGACGAAGATCGACCAGGCGCGCACCGCATTGGGCGGCGCCGATGTTGCGCTGAACAAGACGGGCATGTCAGCCAAAGCCACCGCAGCAGCCCTGCGCGGCGTACCGGCACAGTTCACCGATATTGTGGTGTCCTTGCAGGGTGGACAGGCTCCGCTCCAGGTACTGCTGCAGCAGGGCGGACAGCTCAAGGACATGTTTGGCGGCATCGGACCGGCTGTGCAAGCCCTTGGCGGCTATGTCCTGGGCCTGGTGAACCCGTTCACCGTCGCGGCTGCAGCGGTTGCCGTGCTTGGATACGCCTACTACTCCGGCAGCGAGGAGGCCGTCGAATTCCAGAAGGCGCTGATCACGACCGGTAATGCCGCCGGCACTACGTCCGACCGCCTATCCGGGATGGCGCGCGAGGTCGCCTCCACTGTTGGCACCACCGGCGCTGCGGCAGAGGTGCTCACCCAGCTGGCCAGCAGCGGTAAGGTAGCCTCTGCCAGCTTCGTCGAGATCACCGAGGCCGCACTGGTGTGGCGATCGGCAACCGGCAAAGCCGTCGAGGACACCGTGGCCGAGTTCGTGAAGATCGGCAAGGACCCGGTGGCAGCTGCCAAGGACCTCAACGAGCAGTACAACTTCCTGACTGCCTCGACGTACTCGCAGATCGTGGCATTGAAGGAGCAGGGCGACACCATCGGGGCCGCCAAGCTGCTCACCGACACCTATGTCGATACCATCAAAAATCGCAGCAAGGAAGTCACCGAGAACCTCTCGATCTGGGAACGCGGCTGGAAGGCACTGCGGGGCGAGGTCGCTGCAACGGTCGATTCGGTCAAGAACATCGGTCGTGACCAGGATATCGCCAGCCGTATCGTCGAGACGCAGCAACGTCTGGCAGCGGCGCAGAGTGCGGTGAATGGTGATCCTGACGACACCGCAGCACAGAAGAAGCTGACGGACGCCAACCTTGAGCTCAAAGCGCTCATCCAGCAGCGAGACACACAGCAAGCCATCGCGAGGGCCCAGGAGCTCGACGCCCAGCGTCAGCAGGCGGCGATTGTGGCGATTGGTAAGATCGATGCAATGGAAAAGTCAGCCAGGACAAACGCAGAAAAGCGGGCGGATGCGCTGAAGGAGTACACCAAGTCTCTCGAAGCGATCCGCAAAGTCAACCCGGATGATGAGCGGCTGAAACCCGAGAACATCGCTCGGGTGCAGGCTGACATCGCCAAGCAGTTCAAGGACACCGGCGGGCGCACCACGTCCGTCGACCTTTCCGGCTTCAACGACCAGAAGAACGCCCTGACTGCCATCCTGGCCGAATACAAAAACCACCAGAAGGAGCTGGACGCGGCGCAGAAGGCCGGACTCATCTCGCAGGAGTCGTATGCCGCCCAGCGCGCCGCGATCATTGAGCAGCAGAAGGTCGAGGTCACAAACGCCTACCGGCCACGCGCCGCTGCTGGGTAGGCCATTCGTGCACGGCGCTTGGGACTGCTGGCAGGTCTGCGCAGACTGGTACAAGCGGGAGTGGGGGCTGGAGTTTCCGGCTTACGCCCGGGAGGAGGGGTGGTGGGAGCAGGAGGATGGCCCGAGCCTTTACGAGCAGGCCTACGAGGCCGCTGGGTTCTACCAAGTCAGCCAACCACAGCGTGGCGACATGATCGTCATGGCCGTTGGCCGTACCGCCCACCCGAACCACGCAGGTATCTACCTGGGCGCTGAAGCGCAGCTGCCAGAAGAGCATGTCCAGGTGTTCGGCCCCGGCCCCTTCATGCTGCACCACCTGCTCGGCAGGCCATCAGAAATCATCGTGTTCGGCGGGCCCTGGCTCGACCGGACGCGCCTTGTGTTGCGTCACCGGGACGCGAAGTGAAGCGGCCAGGCCGCAGGAGTGGCTATGAGCAATCAGAAGGCGGATGTCGTGGCCGTGAGCAGGCTTGAAACCAGGATCGACCCAAGGGCAAAAGTCGTTCCCGTGAAGCCGGCGACACCCTGCAGATGGGACGACAGCGAAGTCGTCCCATTGCCACAGGATGGGCCGTGGGATTCACGGGAGTTGCTGTTTGTTGGGTGGTGCTCGCTTGAAGGCACCAAGGTGGAACGCATCAGGACCATTTCAACCAGAGTGGTGACTAGCCCAAGTAAAGGCGATAAATATCTTTCTTGAAATCCAGCACTAGTGCCCCGCATTCAATCGTCAGCATTCCGACAACTAGATCCTCGGTCGCGCTGCTATTACGAAGCGGTACAGAGAAAATGTCCGTCTCCAGCTGTACTTTCGCTTCAGGGAAGTAGATGTGGCATCTATGTTGAGTGCTAGCGATGGAGCCTGCGTTGCATCTTGTGGTGGACGTCCCGATCTGTGGGCATTGGGCCATGCTGATAGCTTCTGCCGTTCCGTAGTTGTAGTCAGCGCCGGTATCTAAAAGTGCGTAAGTTGGGTTCGGGTTTTCCGGCGCTTGCGCTTTCGCCTGAGCATCTTGTGCGTACCGCAAAACTACTTGGACCACAGGGCGCCCTGGGCGACGATCCCGCACCACCCCATTGTCGTCCATAAATTTGACCGGCACATAGCTCAGCCCCTCGGGTAGTGAATAGCTTGACATTGTGTTTCTTGGCTCGATAAGGCCCCAGTCCATGGGCTTTCTGGCAATGGACCAGGGCGGTTCATTGGAGGTGCAAAGCTACTATGGCGAAATGCTGGCGCGTTACTGGCTTTCCATCCACGCTGGATGCCCGGCCAGTTCGGCTGCTACAGTCGCTGGTTTCAAGGGAGGGATCACATGCGAATTCTGTTCGGGGTGGTGGGGCTGGCGTTGCTGGCGGGGTGCGTGTCGCCGAGCGACCTGAAAGGTAATTCTCCAACGACCAAAGCTGTTACCAAGAAGTCGCCAAAGGAGTACGCGCTATGTGTATTCCCTCAATGGCAGGATGCTCGATCTGAAGCGACCATGTCAGAGACTCAGAATGGCTACCGTCTAGTCATTGCTGCGATGAACCTGACAGACGAATTGCTTGAGGTCTCTAAGACGGGCACGGGTAGCTCGGTTGTATTCTATCAGCGGGTTCCATGGATGCCAGGTGTCGGGCGTTCCGCGATAGAGGGTGCAGTAAAATCGTGCCTTTGATGTAACACCACCTATCAACCGCCTCCGGGCGGTTTTTTATTGCCCGGAGGAAAGTATGGCTGCAACGGTTGCGCATTACGCGCAGATGACAACGATCAAGCTTTCCGGCTCGCTGGCTCAGAAATTTGGCCGTGCGCATTGCCGCCAGTTGGATAGTGGAGAGGGGTGGGAAGCGTTCAAAGCGTTGCGCGTTACTCTTCCCGGCTTCGTGGAGGAGATCAGACGGCTTGATGCCCTGGGAGTCCGCTTCGCCGTCTTCCGCAACCGAAAAAATGTAGGCGCCGATGACCTTGGGCGCCGTGGCACCAAAGAAATCCGCATTGTTCCCGTGATCGGCGGGAGCAAGCGCGGAGGTCTTCTTCAGACGATCATTGGAACCGTAATCTTCGCCGCGTCGTTTTTCGTTCCTGGGATGCAGGGGTGGGGGCAATCCCTCGGAGCATCACTCGCCTTGGGCGGCGTCATCCAGATGCTAAGCCCCCAAGCAAAGGGCCTATCCCAGAGCGCCGCCCCTGAAAACCTACCGAGTTACGCCTTCGGCAGCGCCAAAAACACCACGGCCAGCGGCAACCCTGTTCCGATCTGCATCGGCGAACGTCGCTGGGGCGGGGCGATCATCTCTGTGTCGATTCGTGCCGAAGACAAGAAGTAGCCACGGCTGAACGAACAAGCCGCCTCCGGGCGGTTTTTTATTGCTTGGAGATAAGTATGGGCGCAGCACAGCACCTGGACATCGCTGGCGCGAAAGGCGGCAGCAGCAAGCCGAAGACGCCTGTTGAGGCGCCGGACAGCCTACAGTCGACCAACATCGCGAGCATCCTGCTAGCCGTGGGGGAAGGGGAATTCGACGGCACGCCAACTGACCGTGACATTTACCTCGACAACACACCGATCATGGATGTCAGCGGCAACGTGAACTTCCCGGGCGTGAGTTGGGAGTGGCGTACAGGCAGCATCGATCAGGAATACATCAAGGGTATTCCTGCAATCGAGAACGAGAACACGGTTAACGTCGAGCTGCGTAGCGAAAACCCATTCACGCGCGCTCTGAGCAACACCCAGCTTTCGCGCCTACGCCTTCGCTTCACCTGGCCTCGCTTGGCCAGCCAGGACAGTAGTGGCAACACCAACGGGTATCGTATCGAGTATGCGATCGACATCGCTACCGACGGCGGTGCCTATGTCGAGGCTCACCGTGGCGCAGTGGACGGCAAGACCACCAACGGCTATCAGCGCTCCGTCAGCGTCGACCTTCCAGCCAGCACTTCGGGCTGGATGTTCCGTGTCCGTCGGATAACGCCGAACCAGAACAGTGGCACTGTAGCCGACACTATGACTATCGCCGGCTACACCGAAATCATTGACGAGAAACTGCGCTACCCCAACACCGCGCTCCTGTACATCGAGTTTGACGCCCAGCAGTTCCAGAACATCCCTGCGGTAACCGTGAAGTGCAAGGCCAAGCGCTGGCCGGTGCCGACCAACTACGATCCCGTTGCACGCACCTATACCGGCGTATGGGACGGCACCTTCAAGCAGGCCTGGACCAACAACCCGGCCTTTGTGACTTACGGCCTGTGCGTCGAGGATCGTTTCGGCCTAGGTAAGCGCATCAAGTCGTGGATGGTCGACAAATGGGAGATGTACCGCATCGCCCAGTACTGCGACCAACTGGTGCCGAACGGGCAGGGCGGCCAGGAGCCGCGTTTTTTGTGCGACATGAACCTGCAGGGTCGCGCTGAGGCTTGGACGCTGCTGCGCGACCTGTCGGCTATCTACCGTGGCATGGTGTACTGGGCTCACGGCTCGTTGTTCATGCAGGCGGACATGCCGCGCGCCCAGGACATCGACTACGTCTTCACCCGGGCCAACGTCATCGATGGCGAGTTCGTGTATGGCGGCGCCGAGCGCAATACGCACTACAGCCGCGCCCTGGTCAGCTACGACAACCCCGCCAACAACTATGACACCGACGTCATCCCGGTGACCGACCTGGCGCTCCAGCGCCGGTACCGTGACCGTCCGGTGGAAATTTCGGCCATTGGCTGCACCCGCGCCTCCGAGGCACAACGCCGCGGTAAGTGGGCACTACTGAGCAACAGCCAAGATCGCACCGTCACCTTCAAGACTGGTATGGAGGGCCGGATCCCGCTGCCTGGCTATGTCATTCCAGTGGCAGACGAGCTGGTGGCCGGCCGTCCAAACGGTGGTCGGATATCGTCGGCGGCCGGGCGCGTCGTGACGCTGGACCGTGACACGCCTATCAAGGTCGGCGACCGCCTGATCCTGAACCTGCCAAACGGAACCGCCCAGGCGCGTACCGTGCAGTCGGTTGCTGGGCGTGCAGTGACGGTGACCACCGCGTATGGCGTGCAGCCGGAGCCGGAACTGCAGTGGGCGATTGATTATGACGACCTGGCGGTCCAGCTGTTCCGGGTGTTGAAGACTACTCGCACCCAAGAAGGCGACTACGAGATCACCGCCCTTGAGTTCAATCCGAGCAAGTTTGCGGCGATCGATACAGGCGCCAAGCTGGATGAGCGTCCGATCAGCGTCATACCTGTGACGACCGTCCTGCCACCGGCCAGCGTTACCCTGACCTCGGTTTACGCCGTGGACCAGGGAATTGGGGTCAACACCATGACCATCGCATGGCCCGCAGTGCAGGGGGCCGTGGCCTATGACGTCGAGTGGCGTAAGGACAACGGCAACTGGGTCCGCGTGCAGCGCACCGGCGCTGCATCTGTTGATGTGGTGGGTATCTACGCTGGTGCCTATCTGGCTCGCGTGCGCGCGGTTAGCTCATTCGACATCACGTCGATCTGGCGCGACTCCAGTCTCACCGAGCTGAAAGGGAAGGTCGGACTGCCTCCGGCAGTTGCATCGCTTTCGGCCACGCCTCTGGTTTATGGCACACGGCTGAACTGGGCGTTCCCAGCTGGCGCGGAAGATACCCAGCGCACGGAGATCTGGCAGAGCCCGACGACCTTGCGTGATGATGCCGCCAAGCTGGGCGACTATTCCTATCCGCAGGCCGAGCACGAAATTCATGGTCTGGCTGCGGGTGTTTCTTTCTACTACTGGGCTCGCCTGGTGGACCGCAGTGGCAATGTGGGGCCTTGGTATCCGGCGGGCGTCGGGGTAAACGGGCAGTCCAGCAGCGACCAGTCCGAATATGAGGAGTACTTCAAGGACAAGATCAGCAATGGCGCCTTGTACCCCGCGCTTCGGGAGGAGATCTCGCTGATCTCGGGGCCGCCGACCCAGGCCGGCTCAGTTGCTCAGCGCCTTGCTGCAGAGGCAACTGCTCGCGGGCAAGCCATTGCGGCCGAGGCCACCGCCCGGGGTCAGGCCATCGCGGCTGAAACGTCGGCTCGCAACCAGGCGATCGCCGCTGAGGAGGTCGAGCGCAACAAGGCGATCGCAGTCGAAACCCAGGCGCGGACCAAGGCGATCGGCGATGAGTCTGCTGCCCGTGCCCAGGGCTTGCTGTCGGAGGCCCAGGCGCGCGGCGCGGCGATCACCAGCGAAGCGCAGGCTCGTCAGTCGGCAGATGAATCGCTGAGCCAGAAGATCGAAACCGTCACGGCTTCGGCTGGCAACAATGCCGCGGCGATCCAGACGGAGGCCACTACCCGGGCCAATGCCGATTCGGCGCTTGGTGAGAGCATTGCCATCGTGGCGGCCAACACAGCTTCCAACGCTGCCGCGATCAGCAACGAGACTACTGCGCGGACCACCGCCGACGCCGCCATGGCTTCGCAGATCGCTAGCCTGCGCGCCGAGTCTGGCGGGTTTGACTCGACGCTGAACTACGGCTTTGCCTCGAGCGTAGAGGGCTGGTCTGGCACTCGCTGCACGCTCACCGTCGAAAATGGTCGGCTGATCGTGACCAACGACAGCGCTGGGGCTTACCTCAATTCGCCGCTGGTGGCGATTAAGGGTCGGGACCATGACCGCCTCCGCTGCCGGATCACCCGGCGCGCGGGTACCGGCTGGACTGGCCAAGTGTCCTACGCCACGGCCGGGCACGGTTCGTCGACCGCGTACAACAAGATCATCCCGAACCCTGGCCTGGCGGTCGGGCAGACCATGGTGCTCGAGTGGGACATGTCGCAGCTGACCAATGGCGGCAGCGACTGGTCGGACAGCACGATCACCAGGTTCTACCTGTGGATCAGCGGCACTGCGGGTGATGTCTTCGAAATCGACTGGATCGCTGTTGGCCAGATCGCGCCGTCGGCGTCGGTCGCTTCGGTTGTGGATGAGCGTACCGCCCGGATCAGTGGCGATGAGGCGAACGCCTCTGCCGTCACCGCGCTGGGCAGCAGCCTGACCACTACCAACCAGAACGTCACCGCCGCCCAGCAGGCCGCCCAGGACGCGGCCACGCTGGCGGGTGGCAAAGGCAAGGTGCTGGTGCAGGAGACTGCACCGGCCGCTGCCGACCGCCTGGAACAGAACCTGTGGATCGATACCACCAACAACTCCAACACCCCAAAACGCTGGAACGGTACCGCCTGGGCGGCTGTCACGGACAAGGTGGCCACGGATGCTGCTGCGGCTGCACAGTCGGCACTGTCGCAGCTGGCTGGCAAAGCCGACGCTTCGGCGCTGCAGGCGCTTAGTACTACGGTGACCAACCAGGGCACCACTCTGTCGAGCCAGGGCAACAGCATCACCGAGCTCAACAGCAGCCTGCAGACCACCAACGGCAACGTCACGACAGCTCAACAAGCGGCTCAGGCAGCGGCCGACCTGGCGGGTGGCAAAGGCAAGGTGCTTTTTTCAACACCGGCCGTAGCTGACCGGAAGGCGGAGAACCTGTGGATCGATACCACTAACAACGCCAACACCCCGAAGCGCTGGAACGGCACCGCTTGGGTGGCTGTGACGGACAAGGCGGCAACGGATGCCGCTGCTGCCGCTGCCAGCGCGCTGGCGCAGGTGGCGAAGAAGGCCGATGCCTCGGCGCTTCAGGCGCTTAACTCGACTGTGACCAGCCAGGGCACCACCCTGACCAGTCAAGGTACGGCGCTCACCCAGCTCAAGGCCTCGATCGGGCAGCAGCCTGACAACTTGATCCTTCGCGGCAGCTTCGAGGATGGATTGGTCGATCCATGGACGAACAACCCAGGCATCACCAATATCTCGGCGCATCCTTCGGCCGGGAAGGGTATCTCGTTCTACGACAACAGCTTCTGCGGTGTGGGATTCAACGTCCTGACCAAGGGCGGTGAGCAATTCGACCTAGCGGCCGATATCTGGCCGAACTACATGACGGCGGGACAGACCACCCGCTTGCAGATGCAGTTCTACGACAAGGCCAACAACAACCTCGGATACTTCACTGCGTTCACGGTGCCGGCAGGGACTGGCGGCTTCAAAACCTCCACCGGCCGCATCACTGCGCCGGAGGGGGCGGTCTCGGCCCGATTCGTGACGCGGACTGAGCCGGCGGACGGTACCGGCCGCTCACTGTGGTGCAACATCCTGGCGCGCCGGGTGACGGCGGCTGACGCGGCCAATGCTGAAGCGGTAAGCAACCTCAGCAGCACGGTCACCCAGCAGGGCACCACACTGACCAGCCATGGCCAGGCCCTGACCCAGCTGAACAACGACCTGCAGAGTGTTGCGCAGGGCAAGGCAGACGCTTCGGCCTTGCAGACTCTGAGCAACACGGTCACTAGCCAGGGCAACACCCTGAGCAGCCAAGGCGTGAGCATCACCCAGCTGAACAGTGGCCTGCAGACCACTAATGGGAACGTCACGACGGCTCAACAAGCGGCTCAGGCAGCGGCCGACCTGGCGGGTGGTAAAGGCAAGGTGCTTTTCTCAACGCCGGCCGTAGCTGACCGGAAGGCGGAGAACCTGTGGATCGATACCACTAACAACGCCAACACCCCGAAGCGCTGGAACGGCACCGCTTGGGTGGCCGTGACGGACAAGGCGGCAACAGACGCAGCGGCGGCGGCTGCCAGCGCCTTGGCGCAGGTGGCGACCAAAGCGGAGGCTGCCGCGCTACAGACGTTGAGTAACACCGTGACCAGTCAGGGCAATACGCTGACCAGCCAGGGTAATGCGCTCACCGGGCTGCAGGCGTCGATCGGCAGTCTGGCAGGCAATGGGGCCAACTTGCTCGACAGCGCGTACAGCTGGCTGGCCTCGACGACGCTGCCGCCGCTCAGCGGCCAGTTGCTTACCCGCGCTGGTGTGGCTGTACCGGAAGCCGACTCCGGGTTCGGCCTGCGCCTGGTAACCACGGAGGCGAACAACATCTTCGCCTACGTGACCTTGGCGTCGTCGAACAGCGCCGCCGGGTTCAACATGCGAGTGGAAGCTGGTACCTACCTGGTGTCGATGAATGTCAAAGGAGACACGGCCGGCCAGATCATGGCCAACCTGTACGACGGCGTCACCTCCCGCTCGGCCACGCTGAACTACACCACCGACCGCCAGAGGCTGACTTTCGTCATCACGATCACCGGCAGCTCCAAAGTCGGCCTGCTGATCTACCCGAACCGCCACAACGCCGCGAGCGCTGCGATCGTGGTGGACTCGATCATGGTCGAGAAGCGAGTGGGCGAGAGCAACACCCCGTCGCCATTCGTGGCGGGGCCGACGGCGCGGGCAGCAGGTGCACTGGCGGCCGCCCAACAGGCCCTGGATGTTCGGGTGACGCAGACTGAGAGCGGCTTGTCCTCGACCAGCGCTGCTGTCACCACCTTGAGCAACAGCTTGCAAACCACCAACGGCAACGTCACCACCGCCCAACAGGCGGCGCAGGCGGCTGCTGATCTGGCGGGTGGCAAAGGCAAGGTGCTTTTCGCCACGCCGGCCGTTGCTGACCGGCAAGCGGAAAACCTGTGGATCGATACCACCAACAACGGCAATACCCCAAAACGTTGGAACGGTACTGCTTGGGTGGCTGTGACCGACAAGGTGGCCACGGATGCCGCCGCAGCAGCACAGTCAGCGCTGACGCAACTGGCCTCCAAGGCGGATGCATCGGCGCTGCAAACCTTGCAGTCGACGGTCACCAGTCAAGGCAACACGATCAACAGCCAGGGCACCTCGTTAACCCAGCTGAAGGCTTCCCTAAGCCAGCAGCCGGACAACCTGGTGCTGCGCGGCACGTTCGAGGACGGTCTGGTCGATCCATGGACGGGTAACCCGGGCATTGCGGGATTGACGGCGCACCCGTCCGCGGGCAAGGCGATTGCTTTCTATGCCAACAGCTTCTGCGGTACCGGGCGATTCATCATCTCGGGAGGCGAGCAGCTGGACTTGTCGGCGGATGTGTACCGCGCCTACATGACGGCAGGGCAGACCGGCAACTTCCAGGTGCAGTTCTTCGACAAGACGGACACCAACCTGGGCTACTTCAACGCCTTTACCTTCTCGGCGGGCGGCGGCTTCCAGACGTTCTCCGGGCGACTCACGGCGCCGGCAGCAGCTGTATCGGCGCGCTTCGTCACGCGGATCCAGCCAGCAGACGGTACCGGGCGTGCGCTGTGGTGCAACATCGTTGCCCGCCGGGTAACCGCAGCTGATGCGGCCAACGGCGAAGCGATCAGCACCCTGGGCACCACGGTGACGCAGCAGGGCACGACGCTTACCAGCCAAGGGCAATCGCTGCTGAGCCTGACCAATCGCATGACCGATGCCGAAGGCGTGAACAGTGCCCAGGCAGCGGCCATCAGCCAGATGGACACGACGGTCAAGCAGCAGGGCACGGCGATCACGGCGGCCGCCACCCGCTTGGACGGGCTGTATGTCCAGGTGAACCCGGAAATGGAAGGCGACAGCACCAGTCTGGCCGGCGCCACGGGTGGTCTGGTGGGGGTGTGGACTGAGCAGTCGGCTCGGATCGAGGATGGTATTGCCATTGGGCGGCAAGTTGAAACTGTCCAGGCGCAGATGGGCCAGACCAATGCTTCGGTGCAGCAGGTCAGTGAAGTGGTTGCAGGTGTTGATGGCAGGGTGTCGGCCATGTCTTCCTGGAAGACCGAGACCAATGCCAATGGTAAGAAGGTGGCCACCGGCATCATCCAAGGAAGTGATGGGGCGGTTGGGGAGATCCTGCTGTCGGCCGACCGTGTGGCAATCATCAACGGGTTGAACGGGCCAGAGTCGAGTTTGTTCGTGTTCCAGGATGGCCAGCTGTTCTTGAACTCTGCATTGATCAACCAAGCGTTCATCCAGAGTCTGGTTGTGGGTATGACGCTTCGGTCCCAGGCGGTCAACTCGCAGGGGCTGCCACTGATCGAAATCAATCTGGCTTCAGGATCGTTCACTGTGCGCGGCCAGGACGCCAACGGCTCGACACTGCTCAACAACGGCGGCCTGTACGTGTACGACGCCAATGGCACCGAGCGTACAGCAGTAGGGAGGCTTACCTGATGGCTGATTTGTATGGGCTCCGGACGAGGGATGCGGCCGGGGCCATTACGCTGGACACAACGATCACCTCCGTGCGCTCGTTGAAAATGATGCAGGTCGCTGGCAATGGCGCGTTCGACCAATACATAGCTATTCCCGAGATTCAGGCCCAGTCGTTTGTGGTGGTGGATGCGCTGTTTGACGCCGGTGAAAACACCTTCTCTCCACAAGCTTGGTACTCCGCGGGGCAGTTGCAACTAAGGCAGCCCGGCACGCGGACATGGCAGGTGATGATTCTCTCCCAGGGCGGTGAGCCATTCGCGGCTTCCGGATCATACGGCATCAGGGCGGCTAACAACGGCATTCGAACGCAAATTGACGCCATCAACAAGGTGCTGACCGTCCACTCCAATGGGGGCTTCAATATCGGTTTTCAGGGACCTGGTAGCGGTAATCAGATCCAGTGGGGGGATGTGACATTTCCGATCCCCATCACCACGTATGAGCGGCCACTGATATTTCTGAATGCCGAGGACTATATGATGGTGGGGAACTTTTACGTCAAAGGGTCCCCGGGGAACTGGACCGGATTCCGGCTCAAGGCCTACAACAACCAAGTGGCTCACGGTGAAGTAGCGCTGTACCCGATGAATATCAAGTGGTTCTGCGCCAGTTACCAAACACCTGCTGTTTCGGCGGGTATCTATGGGGCTTCAGTGAGGGACGCTTCCGGAGCGCGAACCTTTGTGACATCGGCGAACTTGGCGCTTTTAAACGGCCAACCGGCCAGCAACCAGTTTATCCAGGCAGGGAATCCCATCACAGGCGGTGCCTACTATGCGCCGAGCCAGCAGATGCCGTGGACGGGTAGCTACGAGGACTATGTGTTGGCTAATGCGCTGTTCTCGGTAACCAATATTGAACAGACGGCCCAGCCGTTCCGAGCCAACTTCGGAGGTTTCCTTCCAGGCAATAGGTCGTTGTTGCAGATGTATTGCGACAACGCCTCTGGGATCAATCCACTCACAGCCAACGGGCGAACGCTGTTTGCCTCCCGGCCAATGAAGCCGCTTTAAGGACCTACTATGGCAAAACAAACAATCAACCTCGGGACAGCGCCCACCGGCGCTGGTGGGGATGACCGTCGCAGCGCGTGGCTGAAGGCGATCGCCAACTTCGATGAGCTCTACAACTTCATTGCAACTGCCTTCAACAGAGCCAATATCGTTGGTTCGGTAGGACAGGCCTCCGGAGTTCCGACTGGCGCCGTGCTGCAACGGGGCAGCAATGCCAATGGTGAATTCATCCGCTTTGCAGATGGCACTCAAATCTGCTGGGGGATGGCCAACATGACCCATAACGGAGCGTCGCTTGCGCCGACCAGTGTAGGCATCACGTTCCCGGCAGCATTCACTGGTTTTGTCAGCACAGCTAACCCGAAGATTTCGACGCAGGTCACCATGGCTTACCCCGTTTCGAACAACAGTGTTCAGATCAACCGGCTCAGTGGCTGCGCGACCAGCAATTCCGGGATGCTGATTGAGGGCGCATGGTCGCCTGGTCAATCGTGCTATGTAGGGTGGACTGCTACCGGGAGGTGGTACTGATGAGGCTGCAACTATCCCCCGTGTTCTTCCTGGGGCAGGCGCTAACCGTCTACAAGCAGGGCGACAGCCTGACAATCAATGGCTTGACGCTGGACTTCACCCAGCTGCCAGAAGGCGCCACGCTGCCTGCCGCCGCTACTGGGACCGAATGGATCGTTTCACCGGTGGAGCGTATTGGTGGCGATCTGGTACTTACACTGCTCTTACCTATTCCTGACGAAGCGGACCAGGCGGCGCGATATCCAGCGGATATCGTGACACCGGCTGATGGCTTGGTCGAGCTGCCGATCCCTGACGCAGAACAGCCCGCGCCTGCTCAGGGCTATGCGGCCATCGATTGGAGCCAGGTAGTCACCGCTGAGGACAAGACCCAAGCCGCTATTGAGCAACTGCGGACGACGGCCATGGCCGAGATTGCCCAACGCCGGGCGGCGGCCGACCTGGCCATCGCCCCGCTGCAGGATGCAGTGGACCTGGATGACGCGACCCCGGCTGAGGCGGAAGCCTTAATAGCTTGGAAGCGCTACCGCGTATCGCTCAACCGCCTGCAGGATCAACCCGACTACCCCAGCGCGATCGACTGGCCAGCACTGCCGGCCTGATCCAGCGCCTCCCCCCCAAATCCAACCGCCACCGGCGGTATTTTTTTGCCTGGAGAACACCATGCCTTTCATCGCCATCAATCTCACCAACGCCTACGACGCCGAGAACAACACCCGCTTCGCCACTCAGGAAGAAGCCGATGCTCGCGCTCGAGCGGTCCTGAACCAGTTTCCTACTGCGCAGGTGTTCACCGCCCAGGTGCTGAAGGATTACAGCGCCAAGGTTTCGATCACTGCGAAAGAGCCGGCTGAGCCCGAGGCCGCGCCAGCGCCCGAAGAACCCGCCGCTTGACCCTTACAACTATCCCAGCCCGCCCCGGTGCGGGCTTTTTTGTGCCTGGAGAAAACCTATGACCACACCGCGCGGCGTCCGGAACAACAACCCCGGCAACATTGATTTCAATCCCCGTAACGCTTGGCAAGGCCAGCTGGGCCTGGAAGAGGGAGTAGCCAAACCGCGATTCGCTCGCTTCGACCATCCCGAAAACGGCATCCGCGCCTTGGGCAAGCTGCTGATCAACTACCGAGGCAAGGACGGCATGCCCGGCGTGGGCGGGAAGGGCATCGATACGGTGCTCGAGACCATCAACCGCTGGGCGCCGAGCAACGAGAACGATACCCAAGCCTACGCTTCAGCCTTGGCAAAGCGTCTGGGCGTGAGCACCACCGACCCGATCAATATCAAGGACCCTGCCACCCTGCGCGGGATGGTGCTCAGCATCATCATCCACGAGAACGGCGGGAATCCGTACCCCGATGCAATCATCAATGAAGGCGTGCGGCGGGCGCTGGCATGAATTGGCTCGGCGCGGTCCCGGCCTGGTGCTGGTGGCTGATCGCCCTGGTGCTGGTCGCCGGCGGGCAGCAGTACCGGGTGGTGGTTGCTGACGAGGCGGCGGCCGATGCGCGGACGGAAACTGCCAGGGCAGACAAAGCCCTGACCGATTACCGCCTTGAGGTATCCGAGCACGACCGGCGCGCCGCGGCCCAGGCTAGGGCCGAAGAACAACGCCGCCAGGCCGTGGCGGACGAGGAGGGTGAGAGTGCACGACAGAAACTGGAACTGGCCCAAGGCCGCGCCGCTGCTGCTGAGTCTGCTGCTGGTGGGCTGCGCGGGGAAATCGCCAGACTGCGGGATGGCCACCGAGCCACCTGCGATACCATCGCTACCCAGCAGCGCCAGGCAGGAACCTCTGCCGTCGTGGTGCTCGGGGGATTGCTTGAAGACGCTGACCGAATGGCGGGCAGCTGCGCAGCAGCGCTTGAGCGAAGCCGAATAGCTGGTCTGGCGTGCGAGGCGGTGGTCGACAGAATGAAGGCCGGGCGCTGATCAACACCCGGCCAGCACGAGGTTCAGCTAGTGCAGCGTCGGCGGCTGTAGGTCATTGGGCAAGGCAGTCATTGCCTTTTCAATCCGAGTTATCACGCTGGATAGTTGAGCAACATCGGCTTCGTCATTTTTCTCGATAGCCTGGTCCCGAAGAGTTTTCAGGATTAGGAGCTGCTTCCGCAGGCTGATGGCGGATGTGATGTATTCCATGGGTCACGGTTCCTTGTGAGTGAGCAATTACGGTAGCAGGCGGGGCATAGCTTGAGCGGCGAACCATAGATAATCAGCCCATTCCTACAACCGGCCTCATCATTTCCTTCCCGCTGAGTGGTACTAGCGGGATTGAGTTTTCTGATGCTGAAATACTGTATCTATGTACAGTATTGGTGCCCCATGTATTTCCTCCTTGTTCGTCGCCGCGTGAATGGCGTGGCCATCCCTGCCGACCAGCTCAGGAAGGTCCAGCCACTGCGGGCCGATGTCCATATCGGCGACCACCAAAGTGAGCCGCTTGGCCGAGTTGCCACCCAGGCGTGGGTGTTCAATCCGACGCCTGGGCCTGACGTGATCCCGCGCCTGCACGACGCCAAGGTCAACGGGATGGCCCAGCTCGGCATCAACATCAATGGCGTGGAGGAGGTCGACGGTGTTCTCTACGCGCAGTCCTGGTGGTGCAGGGCAGAATGATGGCGGGAATACCACAGGCCTGGGTGGCGGAACTGAATGACCATACTGCCCTGGTAACTGACCCTGATGGGCGAGCGGCTGTGCTCAGTGAAATGGCCTATGCTGCGCGCCGGCGCCGGGACATCGATGATGATGCGTTGGTCGACATGCTCGAGCTTGCCGAGGCGGCTAGGATGTGGGCGCTGATGGAGCACGAGGAAGCCTGGGCGCTGGGTTTGTTTGGCGACTATCCGCAGGATCATCCCGGCGGCGCTCAGGTGATAAAGGCAAGCGGCAAGCCCTTCGCCTGTGAGTAGCTATATAAAGGAAGGGGAATGGTCGGCAGAACGCCGGTGGCTGGAATAGCTGCGTTGTCATAAAGCTGGCATTATCGAGCCATTCAGGCCCCAATAGGACCTAAAGGATGGCTTTCCGAAACGATGCAGCCCCTGTGGTTAAAGGGCTGCAAATTAGCCACGCAAGCTTTTGCAACTGGATCCGCTACAAGCACCTGGTGCTGATCGACACCCTGGCGCGCACCCGCAACATGCACGCAACCGCCACGCGCATGAACCTCAGCCAGCCGGCCCTGAGCAAGATGCTGCGCG
>Ga0213823_1000044_pt1 | contig 127060 bp, 96 predicted proteins | sample MC6MC0907MG_FD_179887 | JGI IMG/M metagenome (GOLD analysis project Ga0213823, IMG submission 179887) | Enriched soil aggregate microbial communities from Iowa State University, Ames, United States - MC6-MC0907-MG | ecosystem: Environmental > Terrestrial > Soil > Unclassified | place: USA: Iowa... | reverse complement strand
CGGTGACGATGTACACCTCATAACCTTCGGCCAGGGCTTCCAGGGCCGGGAAGTTCAGGCAGACCTCGGTCCACAGCGCGGCCATGATCAGTTTCTTGCGCCCGGTGGCCTTCACCGCGTCCACCAGCTTCTTGTCTTCCCAGGAGTTCATCGAGGTGCGCTCGATCGGCTGATGGTCGGGGAACACGCTGAGCAGTTCCGGCCAGATGTAGCCGCTGAAGCTCTCGGTTTCCACCGAAGTGAAGATGGTCGGCACGTTGAAGATCTTCGCCGCCTTGGCCAGGCCCACGGTGTTGTTCTTCAGGGTCTGGCGGTCGATCGACTGCACGCCGAAGGACATCTGCGGCTGGTGGTCGATCAGGATCAGGGCGGAGTTGGTTGGGTTGAGCAGTTCACGGATAGACATGGCGCGTTCCTTTTGCTGTCGAGTAGGTTCAAACGTTGAGTTGCACAATTCGGGAGCTCGGCGCGGGTTCCGCTGGGGAGGCTTTGCTGCCGGCTTGGTGGCTAATTTAGGGATCAAAACAAAAAGGGACAATCCAGCAAAACCGAGAATCATTGATTCCAAAGCAGGGACAATTCAAAAACTGCCGCAGCGCCCACTGCGAACGGCACCTGCCGCCTGCCCGCCCGCGCAAACGGCCGAATGCAGCACAGCCGTACAATCCCCGCGCGGTGTAATAGGCAACCATGCCTCGCCTCGATCCGATGGCCACGCCGAGCGGACGCGGGTTGACCGAAGGCGTGCCGGCAGCTGCCGGAACCGCGGCCAGCCGCGTCCGGGGCCACCCACCTTGACGCGGGATATAAGCATGCTGCTTGCCTCGAAACACCTCACCGCCCCAGGGCCGATGCGCCTGAAGCCGCTGTGGCTGCTCGCCTTGCTCAGCGGCGGCGCCCCGGCGCTGGCGGCACAGAGCGCGCAGGACACCCCCGGTTTCCTTGAGGGGGCGAGCCTTGAAGTGCTCAGCCGCAACTTCTACCTCAACAACGACTATCGCTCCCCGAGCCCGGCCGGCAAGAGCTACAAGCAGGAATGGGCCCAGGGCTTCATTGCCTCGTTCGCGTCCGGCTTCACGCCTGGCACTGTTGGCGTGGGGGTCAATGCCCACGGTTTCCTGGGCTTGAAACTGGACGGCGGCAAGGGGCATTCCGGGACGGGCCTGTTGCCGCTGGATCATGACGGGCGCAGCGAAGACAGCTACTCCAGCGCCGGCGGCGCGCTGAAATTCAAGGCCTCGCGGACCACCCTGGCGCTCGGTGAAATGACCGTGGCGACTCCGGTATTCGACACCGCCGACAAACGCCTGCAACCGGAATACGCCAGCGGCCTGCTGCTTTCCAGCCGGGAGTTCGAGGGGGTCGAGCTGCAGGCCGGTCACTTCAACGCCTTCAAGAACCAGGACGCCTCGACCGCCCAGGGCGACTTTTCCGGCTACGGGGCGACGACCCGCCACGCCAGCATCGACTTCATCGGCGCCGACCTGTTCACCGGCCAGGCGCTGGGCGGCGCCCTCTACGCCTCGGAGCTGAGCGACACCTGGCGCCAGTACTACGCCAACCTGCATACCAGCCTTGGCCAGTGGTTCCTCGACGGCAACCTGTACCGCACCCGCGACCAGGGCCAGGCCGCGGCCGGCGCCATCGACACCACGGCCTACAGCCTTTCCGGCAAGTACCGGATCGACGCCCAGGCATTCACCCTGGCCTATCAGAAAATCCACGGCGACACGCCCTTCGACTTCGTCGGCGGCGACTCCATCTACCTCGCCAACTCGATCAAGTACGCCGACTTCAACGGCCCCGGCGAACGCTCCTGGCAGGCGCGCTACGACCTCGACCTGGGCGCCCTGGGCATTCCCGGCCTGAGTTTCATGGCGCGCTATGTGAGCGGTCGCGGCATCGACGGCAGCCACGCGCCCCAGGGTGGCGCCTACAACCCCTTCGACAGCGCCAGCGGCACCTACAGCCCGCAACAGGGCCGGGGCGGACGCCATTGGGAACGCGACCTGGACCTGCACTACATCGTGCAGTCGGGCCCGGCCAAGGACCTGTCGCTGCAACTGTCCCACGTCAGCCACCGGGCCAACGCGGCCCAGGCCGGCGACGACATCGACCGGCTGTACATCGTCATTCAGTACCCGCTCAAGCTCGGGCCGTTCTGACCCTGCGCGGCGGGCCGAACCGGCTCGGGCCGTGCGCCGGGGGGGCCCGCTGGCAGCGGCCAGATCGCCGCTAACCCAAGGCATGGGCCACCTGCGCTTCTGGCACTGTCGCGTCCCGCAACACCCGCGCCAGCAAGGCGCCGGGCTGGGCGCCCGAGACCCGGATGTCGCCGATGCGAAAGGCCGGCAGCACCCCGCCCGACCAGTCCGCGGCATCGCATTTGTGGCGCTGCAGCGCGGCCGATCCTGCGCCGCTGCGCAGGTAGTCGAGCAGCCGCTCCTGTTCGCGCTTGCTGTCCCCGCCCAGCTCCGCGAGCACCCGCGCATCGCCGATATCGCGGCCCTCGCAGAAATAGGCACGGAAGATCCGCGCGAACAGCGCGGCGCAATCGCCACCGCGCGCGGCCCGCTCGAGCATCAGGCTGTGCGCCGGGTCGCTGTCGACCAGGCGCTCGATTCGCTCGAAGGCGAAACGCAGCCCCAGCGCTTGGCCGGCCCGGGTGATCTGCGCTTCGAACAGCCGGCTGCGCGACAGGCTGCCGAACCGGCGCCGGGCGTACTCGCCCTGCTCGATGCGGCTGGCGGGAAGGTCGAACGCGCAGCGGCTCGGCACATAGACGATCGGCCGTGGCCGATGCGCGGCCGCCATGGCCTGGCGCAGGTTCAGCTCGCCGATCCAGCACCAGGGATTGATGAAGTCGTACGCCAGATGAATGACGTTACCCATAGCGACCACCTTGCTTCTACCCATGATGGCCAGACTCTAGGCGCACACCTGCCGGACGAGTAGCCACAGGGTGCGCAACGCTGTCTTGCTCAAGACCCGAGCGAGGCTCAGGCGGCGAGGATTTCCTCGAGGAACTCGATAAACACATTGATGCGACTGGAGCCGCGATGGTTGGGCAGGTACAGCGCGTTGATGCAGGTGCTGGCGGTGCCGGGATTGACCTCGTACTGCTCCAGCACGCGGGTCAGGCGGCCCTGGCCGACATCGTCGCGCACCAGCCAGTCGGCCAGCAGCGCCACGCCGCCACCGGCCAGCGCCGCCTCGCGCAGGATGTCGGCGTTGTTGCTCTGCAACCGCCCTTGCACCCCCAGGCGCTGGGGGTTTTCGTCACCCTGGAAGGTCCAGTCCTGGTGCACGCCGCCATAGTCGAAGCGCAGGCACTGGTGTTGCAGCAGGTCGCTCGGCTCGCGCGGCAGGCCGGTGCGTGCCAGGTAGTCGGGGCTGGCCACGACCCAACGCTGGAAGTCGCCGATCTTCTTGCTGACGATGTCATCGCTGACCACCGAGGAACCGAGGCGCACCGAGACATCGATGCGCTCGCTGATCAGGTCGCTGACCCGGTCGCTCAACGACAGGCTGATCTCCAGGCCCGGATGGCGTTCGAGCAGGCGCCCCAGGTGCGGGGCGATGATGCGCCGGCCGAACTCCACCGGAACGCTGGCCCGCAGATGACCCTGGGCCTCGCTGCCACGGTCGGCGACGCTGGCATCGGCTTCGTCGATGGCCTCGAGAATCGCCACGGCCTTGTCGAAATAGGCCTGCCCGGCGAGCGTGACACTGGTGTTGCGCGTGGTGCGATTGAGCAGGCTGGCGCCCAGTTCGCTTTCCAGCCCCGCCACCTGCCGCGTCACCGAAGACGTCGACAGGCCGAGCTTGCGCGCCGCCGATGAATAACCGCCACAGCGCACGGTTTCAACGAACATCTTCAGCGCCAGCAACTTGTCCATAAGCCGATTCCGAGAGCGAAAATTCAAGCCAGGGACTATGCCTGAGCACGCATCGAGTGTCTTGTACGGTTGTGCTCAAGCGCCGCGGCCTGCGCTTGCACCTTCGCCCCGGATCCTCAGCCCTGGCGGTAGTGACGGATCAGAAACAGCAGCAGCGCCAAGCCAGGGACCGCGGCAATCGAGGTCGCCGACAGGCTCCACCCCACCTGCTCATACAACGGGCTGGCCACCAGCGAACCCAGGGCGCCGCCGACGAAGATGCTGGTCATGTACACCGCATTCAGGCGCGCCCGGCTGTGGGGGTCGATGGCGTACACCTCACGCTGGCCAAGCACCATGTTCAACTGCACGGCAAAATCCAGCAGCACCGCGCACACCACCAGCCACAGGTAGCCACTGCCCGGCAGCGCCCCTATCAGCAGGGACAGCGGCGCCAGCAACAAGGCCACGAGAGTGCCGCGCTGGCCATACCCGGCGTCGGCCAGCCGGCCGGCGATCGGCGCCGCGATCGCCCCCACCGCGCCCACCAGGGCGAACACCGCCACCTGCGCCTGGCTGAAGCCGTGCTGGCGAATCAACTCGATGGGCACGATGGTCCAGAACAGGCTGAAGCTGGCGAACAACAAGCCCTGGTACAAGGAGCGCTCACGCAGGCCGGCATGGCGGCGCGCAAGGGCGAAGACCGAGCCGATCAACTCGCCATAGGAAGACTGATGCGTCGGCATGCGCCGTGGCAGGGCAACGGCCATCACGCAGGCGATCACCGCCATCAGGCCCGCGGCGCTGAAGAACACGCCGCGCCAGCCGAACGCCTGGGCCAGCAGGCTCGACAGCGGGCGCGACAACAGAATGCCCAGCAGCAGCCCGCTCATGATGTTGCCAACCACCCGCCCACGGCTTTCCTCGGGCGCCATGTGCGCGGCCAACGGCACCAGAATCTGCACCGCCACCGAAGTCAGGCCGATGAGCAACGACAGCGCCAGGAACAGCGAAGGCGACTCAGTAAAGCCCGCGGCGATCAGGCACAGGCTCACGGCGAGCGTGAACCCCACCACCAGGCGACGGTTTTCCATCAAGTCGGCCAGGGGCACCAACAGCAGCAAGCCCGCGGCGTAGCCGAGTTGGGTCAGCGAGACAATCAGGCTGGCATGGGCGTTCGACAGGCCGATCTGCGGGGCGATCAGCTCGACGATCGGCTGGGCGTAGTAAAGGTTGGCGACGACCGCGCCACAACAGAAGGCCAGCAAGGCCACCAGGGCGCCAGAGAGGGTAGCGGGCCGTTCGCCCTTCACCGCCGTGCTGGCCGTCGTTGCAAAGTTGCCGGTAGGCATGATGAAACCTCGTTCGCGTGGAGAAAAGTTTCGCCAAGGCTAGGCGCGACGCTCAATCGGGAGAATCCACCGCCGGGGCAATTGAGCGATGCGCATCACGCAACGATCCCGGCGTTGCCGATGGCGCAAAAGGCCTTTGCGCGGTTTGCCAATTCCGCCATCCCTAGCCCTTCTCTACCCTTGGGCACTTGCCACCGGGCGGTCCGTCACCGCTCTCCTCAGCGGCTCAAGGAGACTTCCATGACCCCGACTGCATCACTGTCCGCCCACGCGGATTCCACGGACCAATGAAGGGTCACCCGATGAACGCCAGGCAGTTGTGGCTGGGCGCTGTGGTTCTCGCCACGGCAGGCGCAATAGGCGCCGCGCTGTTGATGTGGCGCCCGGCGATCGCGCCGGCCGAACCGCCACAACGCTTCGACGCCGCCCAGGTGCAACGCGGCGCGCGGGTCGCCGAAGCCGGCGATTGCGCGGTGTGCCACACCCGCCCCGGCGGCCGCTACCTGGCCGGCGGGCTGGCGCTGGTGACGCCCTTTGGCACGCTCTACAGCACCAACATCACCCCGGACGCCGAGACCGGGATTGGCCAATGGTCATTGCCGGCCTTCGAGCGGGCGATGCGCGAAGGGGTCGCCCGCGACGGGCATTTGCTGTATCCGGCCTTCCCTTACGCCTACTACCGACGCATGACGGACCGGGACATCACGGACCTTTACGCCTATCTGATGAGCGGCCCCGCCGTGCATTCGCCGGCCATGCAGAACCGGATGAATTTCCCGATGAACATCCGCCCGCTGGTGTCGTTCTGGAACCTGCTGTTCCTGCACGCGGAGCCCTTGGCGCCCGTGGCACAGCAGTCTGCAACCTGGAACCGTGGCCGCTATCTGGTCGAAGGCCCCGGCCATTGCGCCGGCTGCCATTCTCCGCTCAACCCGCTGGGCGCCGAGCAGTCCGCCCAGCATCTTGCCGGCGGGATGGTGGACGGCTGGCAGGCGCCGTCCCTGCTGGGCCTGGCCAACCGCGCCGCGCCCTGGAGCCGCGAGCAGTTAGCCGGCTACCTGCGGGCTGAGGTGGTCGAGGGCCATGGCACCGCCGCGGGGCCGATGCGACCGGTCAGCCTCAGCCTGGGCACCATGCCGGGCAGCGACGCCGAGGCCATTGCCGACTACCTGCTGAGCCTCAAGGACCCCGCTCCCGCCGCACCCGCTTCAGCCACCGCGCGCCCTGCCGAGGTGGTCGAGCAGGCGCCTGGCGCCCAGCTGTTCCAGAGTGCCTGCGCCGGTTGCCATGGCCCGGCCGCGCCGATGCGCCAGATCGATGGGCGCCCGGCCCTGGCGCGGACGTCGGCGCTGCATGCCTCAAGCGCGCGCAACTTTCTCAAGACCGTGCTCGAAGGCGTGCCCGCCACCCCGGGGTTGCCCGGCCCGGTCATGCCGCCCTTCGCCGCCAGCCTGGACAACCAGCAGCTGGCGGTGCTGGCCTCGTTCCTGCGCGAACAGGCCAGCCCGGGCCAGCCGTGGGCCGACCTTTCCTCCACCCTTCACGAATTACGCCAGGAGGCGCAATGACCCACATGACCCTCAACGTCAACGGCTCGCCCCATGCGCTGGAGCTGGAGCCCGACATGCCGTTGCTGTATGCGCTGCGCAATCACCTGGGGCTCAATGGCGCCAAGTACGGTTGCGGCCTGGGACAATGCGGAGCCTGCACGGTGCTGGTGGATGACCAGCCGGTCTTCTCCTGCCTGACACCCTGCAGCGGCCTGGAGGGCAAGGCCATCCGCACGGTGGAGAGCCTGGGTACGGCGGTGCGTCCAGGGCCTTTGCAAAAAGCCTTTATCGAGGCCCAGGCCGCCCAGTGCGGCTACTGCATCGCCGGCATGCTGATGCGCGCCCAGGCGCTGCTGGAGCGCGACCCTCATCCGGACGAAGCCACCATTGGCGAGCATATGGCGAGCAACCTGTGCCGCTGCGGCACCCACTTGCGGATCATCGACGCCATCGGCCGCGTGGCCAGGCAAGAGCGGAGCGCCCCATGACCCGGCACGATGAAGTCGACCAGGGACGCCGCGCGTTCCTGCGTGGTGGTGCGCTGATACTGGCGTTCACCCTGGTCCCGGCGGCGCGCCAGGCGCTGGCCGACAGCGAAGTCGATACCCTCGGCACGCTGGTGCTGGCGCCCGATCTCCCGGGCAGCCTTCGCACCAATCCCTACCTCGATGCCTGGATCCGCGTCGCGGCCGAAGGCGTCACCGTCTACACCGGCAAGGCCGAATTGGGGACGGGGGTGAAAACCGCGCTGTTGCAGATTGCTGCCGAACGCCTGGACCTCGCGCCAGGCGCGATCACGCTGCTTACCGCGGACACCGCCCTGACGCCCAACGAAGGCTACACCGCTGGCAGCCACAGCATTTTCGACAGCGGCACGGCCCTGTTCAACGCCGCGGCCCAGGTCCGGCAATTGCTGCTGGCGTCGGCGGCACGCAGTTGGGCCGTCGACGCCGCGCTGCTGACGACGCACGAGGGGGTGATCCAGGGCCCGGCCGGGCAGCGCATGCCTTATGCCGAGGCGGTCAAGGGCGTGGACCTGCACCACTATGCACAGGCGCAATCGCCCTCGATGCCGCCGTCCGCGTTCAAGCTGATCGGCCATTCGCTGCCTCGCCTGGACATCCCGGCCAAGGTCAGTGGCGGCGCCGCGTTCGTCCAGGACCTGCGCCTGCCGGGCATGCTGCATGCCCGGGTGATCCGCCCGCCCCGCCCTGGCTGCGCCCTGGAAGCCTTCGATGCCGAGGCGATCAAGGCCCTGCCCGGCGTGGTGCGGGTGGTGCAGGACGGCAACTACCTGGCGGTGGTCGCCCGGGATGAGTGGCAAGCCATCAAGGCGATGCGCAGCGGCTATGAGCAGGCCCGCTGGAGCGCTGGAGAGGCGATCCCCGAAGCCCGGGACATCCACGCGCTACTGACTCGCCTGCCCGCGCGCCGCTACCCGATCAGCCATGAAGGCAACCCGGCGGCCGGCGCCAGCACCCGCTATCGCGCGCGCTTCAGCAAGCAGTACCTGATGCACGGTTCCATCGGCCCGTCCTGCGCCGTGGCCTGGCTCAAGGACGGCGTGCTCACGGTCTGGACCCACACCCAGGGGGTCTACCCGTTGCGCGCGGGGATCGCCGAGATGGTCGGGCTGGCACCGGAGCGGGTGCGCTGCATCCATACCGAGGGCTCCGGGTGCTACGGCCACAACGGCGCGGACGACGCGGCCGCCGATGCCGCGCTGATCGCAATGCGGCTCGCCGGCACGCCGGTGCGGGTGCAGTGGATGCGCGAGCAGGAAAACCTCTGGGAGCCCTACAGCAGCGCCATGCTCACCGAGGTCCAGGCCAGCCTCGACGCCCAGGGCCGATTGCAGGACTGGGCCTATGAGCTGTGGACCACGCCGCACAACGAACGCATCGTCAATGCCGGCCGCTTGATCCCCGCGCGACTGCTGGCCCGGCCGTTCGTTTCCGCGCCGTCGATCCCCATTGCCCAGCCCGAAGGGGATGGCGATCGCAATGCCGTGCCGCTGTACACCCTGGCGTCCACCCGCATCGACATGAACTTCGTCACCCGCATGCCGTTTCGCACTTCCGCCATGCGCTCGCTGGGGGCCCACATCAATATCTTCGCCATCGAAGCCTGCATCGATGAACTGGCCGCCCGGGCCGGCGCCGATCCGGTGGCCTTGCGCCTCGCCCATCTGAGCGACCCGCGGGCACGGGCGGTGGTCGAACGGGTGCGGGACGCCAGCGGCTGGCCGCACAAAGGCAAGGAGCCCGGCGCGGGCATCGGCTTCGCGTTTGCCCGCTACAAAAACATCATGGGCTACTGCGCCATCGCCGTCCTGCTGCGGGTGCATCCGCAGACCGGCGAGGTTCAGCTCGATCGAGTGGTCACAGCGGTGGACGTGGGCCAGATCGTCAACCCCGATGGCCTGCGCAACCAGGTGGAAGGCGGCATCGTGCAGTCCGCCAGCTGGACCCTGTTCGAAAAGGTCGGCTACGACCCGGGCGGTGTGCGCAGCTACGACTGGAGCGGTTATCCGATCCTGCGTTTTCCGCAGTTGCCCCGGCAGGTCGAGGTGCATTTGCTCGATCAGCCGGGACAGCCGTTCCTCGGCGCCGCCGAGATCGTCCAGGGCCCCATGGCCGCCGCCATCGGCAATGCCGTGGCCAATGCCACCGGCCGGCGCTGGCTGAACCTGCCCCTGACCCGCTCCGAGCAGCCGGCCTAGCCTGGAGTCCGGCCGCCACTTCGGTGGCGGTCCTTTCGCACGCTGCCAATGTCTCGAGGATCGAGCGGGCCAATCGCCGCGCTCACCGTCGGCTGCCCGCTCGCCGCGCCATGCATCCGTTGCCCTTCAGGGCGTTGCGTTTCACGCAATGCAGCGTAGAGCGGCGGCTGGATTATCAACCACGGCCCGGCGGATTAGGTTAGTGCCCAGCAAAGACACGCATTCGGCAATCACCTGTTGTTCAACCAGGCACCGTCCGCCTGAGCACCCACGGCATCCCGATCGATGCCCCTCATAAGGAAATACCCATGACTCAGCACCTGTTCCAACCCCTTGCGGTCGGCCCCTACACCCTGGCTCACCGCGTAGCCATGGCCCCTCTGACCCGCTCCCGCGCCGGCCAGCCGGGCGACCTGCCGACCGCCATGAACGCCGAGTATTACCGGCAACGCGCGAGTGCCGCGCTGATCGTTACCGAGGCCACGCAGATTTCCCGCCAGGGTCAGGGCTACGCCTGGACCCCGGGAATCTACAGCGATGCACAGGTGGCGGCCTGGCGTCAGGTGAGCACCCAGGTGCACGAAGCCGGCGGGCTGATTTTCATGCAGCTATGGCATGTGGGGCGTGTCTCTCACCCGAGCTTCCAGCCTGACAACGCCCTGCCGGTGGCGCCCAGCGCACTGCCGGTTCCAGGCAAGACCTTTATCGTCGACGACGAGGGCAACGGCATCTGGGGCGATGTGCCGGTGCCGCGCGCCCTGCAAGTGGCGGAGATCGCACAGATCGTCGACGACTATCGGCGCGCGGCGCGTAACGCCCTGAAGGCCGGCATGGACGGCGTGGAAATCCACGCGGGCAACGGCTACCTGCTCGACCAGTTCATCAACAGCAACAGCAACCAGCGCGAGGACCAGTACGGCGGCAGCGTGGAAAATCGCGCCCGGCTGTTGCTGGAAGTCGTGGAGGCCGTCGCCGATGAGGTGGGCGCCGAACGAGTGGCGGTACGCCTCACTCCCATGGGGCGCTTCATGGGCATGGGCGACGCAACGCCCGAGGCCACCTTCGGCCATATCGTCCGCTCCCTGAACCGCTGGCCCCTGGCCTACCTGCACCTTGTGGAACCGGCTGTGGTCGGCACCGTCAAGGACGAGAACTTCGACCCGCGCTGGGACGCGATCATCGGGCAACTGCGCACGGAGTGGAAAGGCGTGCTGATGCTCGCCGGCGGCTACGATCCGCAATCGGCGGAGCAGGCCCTGGCCGCCAACCGCGCCGACCTCATTGCCTTTGGCCGCCCCTTCCTGGCCAACCCCGACCTGCCCCGGCGGATCCGCGACGGGCTGGCGCTGAACGCACCCGACCCAAGCACTTTCTTTGGCGGCGACCAGCGCGGATACATCGACTACCCCGTTCATCCATAAGGAGCGATCCCGGTGACCCTGCTCCCGGGTTCATCGAATCGGCCGCACTTGCGGGGGCGGCCGGTACCCGGCGTGCAAAGGGCCGCTTCGGCTTATCGGGGCTGCTCGGGGCCGGTTCCGCCTGCCGGGCCGGACGCGATAGCCTGCCGCAGCGTTTCCAGTGTCGCGGGCTTGAACAGAATCTCGTCCATCCCGGCGGCCATGCAGCGCTCCACCGCACTCGCCTCGATGCTGGCTGTCAGGGCAATGATGCGACAGCGTCGCAGGCCGCTGTGGGACTCCTCCCAGCGGATCCGCCTGGCGAGTTCGAAGCCGTCCATTCTGGGCATCATGCCGTCCGTGAGCACGATATCGAAGTCCGCGCTCAGCCAGCGTTTGAAGGCTTCCTGCCCGTCTTCCGCGACCACGACTCGATGCCCCAGGGTCTCAAGCTGGGTGTTGAGGGTGACGCGATTGAAGGCGTTATCTTCGGCCAGCAAGATGGACAATGGCTGCACTTGGGCAGAAACGGGCGGCTCCTGCTGCGCAGCTTCGCCCTCGACAGCGGCTGGAGGGTCGCAGATGGGCAAGCTCAATTCGAGGCTGAAGCAGGATCCTTTGCCAGGTTCGCTACGCGGGTTGATCGTGCCCCCCATCAGTTGCACCAGGCGGCGGCTGATGTTCAGCCCCAGGCCGCTTCCGGACATCTGCTCAGTGCCTGGTACGCCCACCTGGGAAAAGGGCTTGAACAGCTTGCCCATGTCTTCGGCGCCAATACCGATGCCCGTATCGATGACATCGAGGTCCAGGCACAACCGCTCCCCCTCACGGCGGGTGCGGGCCTGCAGGGTGACTCCTCCGCGCTCGGTGAATTTGATGGCGTTGCTGAGCAGGTTGAACAGCACCTGCTTGAAATGCAGCGGGTCCAGCAGCACCCATGCCTGCAGGTCACCTTCCATCTTGACGTCCAGGGTCAGGCCTTTTTGTCGCGCCATGCCCGCCACTACCGAGACGACGCCTTCAATCTGTTTTTTGATGAGCACCGGCTCAGGAAACGAATCGATCTTTCCAGACTCGATGCGAGAAATATCCAGCACATTGCCCAGCAGCAACAGGAGCCCCTGGGCCGCTTCCTGGGCCACGGACAGGGATACGCTGTCGGCCTCCCCCTGTTTCGCTCTGCGCAGGGCGAGTTCCTGCAGGCCGATGATCGCGTTCAGCGGCGTGCGTATCTCATGGCTCATCGTCGACAGGAAGACGCTCTTGGCCTGGTTGGCGGCCTCGGCCCGTTCCTCGGCCGCCCGGGTCCTGCGGACCTGGCGTCGCAGGTAGAAGGCCCAGATCAGCGAGATGGCGATCAGGATCGCGAAGAGGCTGCCCAACTGGAGAATCTTGTCGCGATGGTCACGCCAGAAGTCGCTCCCGCCCCTGGAGAAACGCGGCTCCCAGGCTTTGACTATTTCCGCGACCTCTTCAGGCGTGATTGCCAGCTGCGCCTTCTCCAGGATGCTGCGCAACTCCGGCTGGTTCTTCGCCACCCCGATACCGATGGGTGTGGAGGTGCTTTGCAGGATCCCGGTGACCTGGATGCGATTGTCGAAGTACTGGGCCGACAGATAGCGGCCGGTGTAGTCGCTGCTCAGGTACACCTCGTTCTGCCCCGAATCGACCGAGCGCATGGCCTCGAGGAACGTGGGGTATACCTTGAGCTGAATCGCCGGATAGTCACGTCTTATGGTATCGATGAAAAAGTAGCCTTCACCCGTCGCCAGCGTCTTCCCATTCAGATCGGCAAGCCCGGTGAAACGCCTGCCGGAGTGGCGGCCAGCACCGGCCGCGGTCATCAGCACGGTGGAGCTGCGCAGGTACGGCGGCAAGACATCCAGTGGCGTCTCGAACAGCTCGGACTGAGGCATGGCCGGGGTCAACAGCACGCGCCCCTCGGCGATGAGCTTGTTGGTTTCAAGGGTGTTTGGCGTGCCCAGGTAGGAGAACTTCAGGCCGCTGCGCTGGCTGATCAACTCCAGGTAGTCGCGACCAATGCCGGTGACGTCGCGATCCCGTCCCAGCTCGCCCAGCGCCCCAAGCGAGTAATTGATGGCCACGGGGACCTGCGGGTGGCTGTCCAGCCAGCGCTGTTCCGCGGGCGCCAGCTTCACGCGCGCTTCGTCGATGCTCAAGCGGCGGCCGGCGCTCCAGCTGCGCAGGATGTCGTCCCCATAGCGCTTGGATATCCTGGGGATCGCCCGGTCGATGATGCCCCTCAGCGGCTCGTCGCCCGGACGCAGAAGGAAGCGGAAACCCTGGCTGTCGACAGGAGCGAAGTTGTCGATGCGCAGGCCCAGCAGGTAATGGGTTTGAATCAGGTAATGCGAGGACAGCGCATCCCCCAACACTGCGTCGACATCTCCCAGTACCAGCGCTTCGAGCGCGCGTTGGGGCGAATCGAAAAGCTCGACCTTGCTATGGGGATAGACCTCTCGCACCGCCTGTTGCTGAAGATAGCCGACGGTCATTCCCAGAACGCTACCGGCCTGGTCGGGATCGAAGGGCTGGGCCTGCGACGTCACCAGCACCGGCCGGTCGGGCAGGTAAGCCTCGCTGAGCAGCAGGCCATTTTCCCGGCCTTCGACATCGCTGCCCACGCCCAGCAGGTCGATCTCGCCACTGCGCAAGGCCGCCAGCGCGGAGGCCCGCGACGAGTAGGCGCGCACCTTGGGCGGCCGCTCGAACATCAGGGCCAGATAGTCGGCGGTGATGCCCTGGTAACGGTCGCCATAGAGCACTGACAGGGGCGGATAATCGAGACGCACGACCCCCACCGTGAGCGGCCCCCGCCCTTCCAGCCACTGCCGCGCCCTGGCATCCAGCCAGGGGTGACTGCTGGTGGTCATCCGACCGGACAACGCGATGTCTTGCGCGTGAGCCGGAAATATCGGTGAAAGAAAACCCAGCAACAGAATGCCGATAGCTGCGAGGGACCTCAGTAGCATGGGGGAACCTTCCTTGAGGTACTTGCGGGATTTGCGGCAGGTGGCGATTCGCAGGCGGTCACTGCGGCGCGGTCGAAAATGTCGTGAACTCAATTGTAACTCTAGGTCTTGGCGGCTTTGCCGACAGCAAATAGCCCATCCTAGACCATCGAAGGCAGGGGCTGACAGACGAATACCGCACAATGAGTACCGCTGCTTCTCGCCCCCTCCATGATTTATCTGAATTGGTCAGCCCAATTCGCCTTGGCTTGACATCCCGACTACTCGGTCACCAACATGCAGCCGACTACACAGCCATGCACAGATATCATGTTCGAACTGAAAGACCTGCCTTCGCGCGAAACCCTCGAGCACTTCGGCAAGCTCTATGACAACCCCGATGTCGAAGGGCTCTATACCTGGCTGGTATGGGCATCGGCGACGGATGAAATGCTCTCGGCGTTTAATGCCAACCTCGCGCACGAGAATCTTGCACAGACACCGTTCTTCGTCCTGCTCCTGCTCAAGCGTAACCCCGGGGGACTCTCGATCGGCGCGCTGGCTGATGGGGTAGCCGTGGCTTCGCAGACGATGACGCGCGCCATCAAGCAGATGGAAGCTGCCGGTCTTTGTACGAAACATCCGGACCCGGACGATGGGCGCTACTGGATCGTCCGGCTGACCCCGGAGGGCGACAGCACCCTTGGCCGGGTGCTGCCCAAACACTACGAGTGGGTCGCCAGGTTCATGCGCCACTTCAATGAAGATGAACGCGAGCTCCTGGTGAAGCTGATGATGAGGGTGGCCCCTGCCCTGCGGACAATGCGCCTGGAAACGGAACTCGGCTGATCGGCCGAGTCTTTTAAAAATCATGTAGCACGCTACACAGCAACCTACAGAAAATTAAATATTGGGCGGCTCCCTCGCGTCGCGGCCAGTAACGCCGTGACTTCAATGCCCTGGCGCCTCTATTGATCGAGATATGTAGCAATGCACACATCTACACAGGATATGGCTCAACAACCCACAGCAACTCTGCTGGTGCAGATGGTGTTCTGCGCGCTCGCCGTGGTCTCTCTCTTGTATATCCCGGTGCCTATCCTGCCCCTTTTGGCACAGGCCTATCAGTTGCCGCAGGAACAGGCTGGCCTCGCACTGGGCGCCTTCGGGTTCGCGTACGCCACGGGTTTTCTGGTGTTCGGGCCTTTATCCGATCGCCTTGGCCGCAGGACGGTCATGGTCGGCGGCCTGGTGCTGCTGGCCATCATCACGCTGGGGCTCGCATGGGCGCAGACGCCGACCCTGTTCATCTGCGGCCGCGCATTGCAGGGGTTCGCCGCCGCCTCCTTCCCGCCCGTGGCCCTCGCCTACTTGTCCGAGCGCGGTACCCCCAGGCAACGTGTGTGGGGAGTGGCCTGGATGAGTACGGCATTCCTGTCGGCAGGTTTGCTCGGGCAGATCTACGGCAGCCTCGTCGCGGGGCGTTGGGGCCTGGGTTACGCCCTTATGCCGCTGGTGGTGATCTATGCCGCGACCGCGTTGCGGCTGGCCACAGTCCCGGAAGGAACTCGAGCGGCACGTCCGATGAGCTCGATGTGGGAAGGATATCGACCCATCTTCACCTTGCTCGGTAACCCGGCCCTGCGCCGTGTCTATCTGCCCGCGCTCCTGCTGCTGATGTCATTCGTCGCCTTTTACATAGGACTGGATATGCACCTGGGCGAGCTCATCGAAAGCCAGGGCATCAGCAGGATGCAGGCACGTGGCGTGGCGTTGCCGGCGTTTCTCGCGCCACTGCTCGCCGCCAAATTGATTGGTCGCTGGGGAGCCAACCGGGTCGCCACCACCGGGCTGGGCGTCGCGGCGTTTGGGCTGGTGCTCTGTGCAAGTGCCGGTCAAGAACACATTCCCCTGCTGCTGGCAGCCAGTGTCGTCTATGTCGCGGGAGTGGCCATCAGTGTCCCCGGGCTGATCGCTCGAATCGCCGCGGCGGCATCGCCCGATGTTCGCGGCCTGGCGGTGTCCTTCTACACCTTCGTGCTCTTTGTCGGGGCGAGCCTTGGACCCTGGCTGGGAAACATCAGTCGCGCCTGGCAGGTGGAATCTTTTCTTCTGGTACTCGCAGCGGGGCTCGGCGCTGCAGCGCTGTACAGCGCAGTACGGGTAGATGACAGCTCCCGTGCGCGCTAGTCGACCGACCTTGGTTTCCACGCAGGACGTCAGTGGGAAGTAGGTCTGTTTTGGTAGTAATCCGGTATCGGCCAAACGACCTGCCGAAGGCCCCGGATATAGAAAGGGAATCCATTGATGGGTATCTACGTTGTAGTTGCAAACCAGTTCGAAGACTTCGCAAGACATGAAAACGTGATGTCCTACAGCACGCTGCTGCAGGTGCTGAAGACATCGGGACCATCCGTGCTGAGAGGTTGCAAGGTCGTTGCCGGGCAGGGGCTTGGCCGTAAGGAAATTCAGCATGCCTATCGCATGGCGATCGCCAGCGGGCATGCCGATGAGTTCGATCATTGGGACCTGTGGACGGGCGCGGAGCTGGCGGGCCAGGAGCTCGCCCACAAGCGCCAGCGCAAGAACGTGCTGATCTCCATTCCGGAGAGGAACGAGGAAGGCCTCTATACCGCCAGCCTCCTGCTCCATGCCGAAAACGAGCTGATGCTCGACCACCTCACTGGACAGCATGTGCAAGGCATGGTGCTGCTCGAAGCGTGCCGCCAGATGTTCCTCGCGGTGACGGAGCGCTTCCATCTGGACGACTACAAACCGCATAAACGCTACTTCGTCCTCAACGAGATGAATGTCCGCTACACCGCCTTCGCCTTCCCCCTGCCGGCGCAGATCCGCTATCGCTTGATCGACCTGAAGCAACCGCGCCCCGACCGCGTCGAAGTGCAGGCGACGATGGAGGTCTGGCAGGGCGAACAATCCGTCACGGGCGTGGATGTCAAATTCTCCGTCATGGATGCCGAACGCCTCGGTCTGCGCGAGGCCACGCTCGCCTCTCGCGCCCTGTCCTCACAAGTCGACACCTTGCGCCGCCGCTTGCGCTTGGCCCCGCACCCGCATGCGCAGTTGATGACCGAGCCGATTCCCACCCTTTGATCCCATCGCCCGCTTGCACCCAGGTGCAAGCGCCTTTCGAGTAATCGTAATGAAAGCACGAAGAATCGCTTTCTTCGACGTCGATGAAACCCTCATCGACCTCAAGAGCATGTTCAGTTTCCGAGCGTTCTACTTTCGCCGGCTATGGGGGGAGGAACGTGGCGGTGAGGCAGAAGTTGCCGCTGCCAAACGTATCGATGAGTACGTCAGGAAAGGTTTCGATCGCTCTGCCATCAACACGCTGTTCTACGAAGACTTGCGCGATCACCAGCCCGAACTGGTGGCCGAGGCGGCCCTGGCCTGGTACGTACAGGAACGGGCGCGCTCGGAATTCTTCATCCTTCCAGTTCTGCGGGCACTTCAGGAGCACCAGGGCAACGGAGACATCGTCGCCTTCGTTTCAGGTTCGGCCGTGGAGTTTCTGGCGCCACTGGCGACCGAGCTGGGTGTGCCCCATGTTCTGGCAAACCGGCTGGAAACACGCGATGGGCGCTTTACGGGCCGGCTCATCCCACCGCAAACCATCGGGCTGGGCAAACAGCAAGCCGCCTTGCGCCTGATGGATACGCTCAGCGTCGATCCAGCCGACTGCTACGGGTACGGCGATCACCTGACGGACCTCCCCCTCCTGATGAGCATCGGGAAACCTACGGTAGTGGCGGGCGACCCGGCCCTGGTCAGGCATGCGGAGCAACGTGACTGGCCCATCCTCTACCCCGACGCGGCCATGCATCGAGGAGAACCATGATGTCGTTTCACCCGTTCTCCTTCAGTCGCCTGGCGGTGTTGGCCAGCCTTGCCCTCTGGTTGAGCATCGCCGTACTCAACAACCTCACCGACCCGGAAACCAACCGCTTCCATATCGGCAACACGCTTTCCATGGTGTTGCTGGAAGAAGAGGAACTGCTGGGCGCGGCCCTACGCTGGCGCGCCTGGCCAGCGCACTGGGCCGAAACGGCGCTGTACGCGGTGGCAGGCATCCAGGTCGTCGTTTCGATGCTGCTCTGGTATGCGGCATTCGCCTACGCCAAGGCTTGGCGACTGGGCAGTCGTACCGCGCTGGACGTCGCCCGCAACCGCGCTGTCGTCGCCCTGACCTGTTTCCTGTTGCTGTGGTTCGGCTTCATCTGCGGAGGTCTGTGGTTCGGCTACTGGCTGAAACAGGGCGCCATTCAATCGGTGCACATGACGCTGATTCTGATAGGCCTGGTGGCACTGCTCTTCGTTCAAGGCGAGCCCCAATCATGGCCAGCTGTACAGCCCGCAGCCCCTGCCACGCCTGGCAGTCAACCACTCGAAAGGAGCCTTCCATGAACTCGCCGGTCCGCACCACGAGCATAGCCCTCGCCATGGCTCTGGCAGCGATCTCTGCCACCGCCAACACCGACTCGCCCAAGGAGAAACCTGCCATGCACCAGCCCGCCACCCGCCCGATCGCAGTGCCTTCCATCTACCAGGAGTCCGCTCGCCGCCAGGTGACTGTCGACGGCGAGCAAGCGCTACTCACCCGCTACGTGCGCAGCGATGGCCGCAACTCAGGACTGGATGGCGAACACTTCAGCACCGTGGTTTCGGACACCGGCGTGCTCAAGGGCTTCGCCAATATGTCGCTGGACCTGGTCGGCAAGCCACTGCCGTCGCGCGAACGCTCCGAGGAAATTGCCAGACTGTTTCTCCAGCAGCATGCCCCCGACCTGATCGAGCGTATGAGGATCAGTTGGATCGAACCCCACGATGAACCGTTGAAGGTTACGCGCGACGGCCGCGAAGAGGTCGTGATCTTGAGCGGCATGAAAGTAAAGGCACGCAATCTGGCCGACGGTCGCTGGTTCTGGATCATCGTCGGCAGCGACGGGAAGCCCATGGTGTTCGAACGCGACATCGTCTGGATCACCTTCCCCGGCAAGCGCCAGACCGAGAAATGGCTGCATGACAGCTGGCTGGCAAAGCAACCAGGCGCTTGGGCCCAGTCACTCTGACGCTGCCGTCAGGGCCAGGGCGCACATCCTGAACCATCTTTGGGAGTCAACCATGCGTATCTCCAGTTCCAGCAGCATCAAGCACGTCTTGGCTCTGGTCGCCGTCAGCACGCTGGGCGCCTGCGGCCAGCCCAACCAGGGAGCGAGTACGGAACAACCCCTTCCCGTCGTCAGCGTCGCGGAGGTCGTCGTCCAGTCTCTCGCCGATTGGGACGAATTCTCGGGCAGGCTTCAAGCCCCGGAGTCAGTCGATCTACGGCCACGGGTCTCCGGGCATATCGACCGGGTTTTGTTTCGAGACGGCTCGCTCGTCAAGAAAGGCGAGCTGTTGTTCCAGATCGACCCCAGGCCCTTGCAGGCGGAGGTCAGTCGCCTCGACGCACAACTTCAGCAGGCCCGCGCCAAACAGACCCGCGCCGCCAGTGAAGCCCAGCGCGGCGAGAAGCTGAGGGCCAACCAGGCGATTTCCGCCGAGCTGGCTGACGCGCGCAAGACGGCGTACCAGGAAGCCAGTTCCGCCGTTGCGGCGATCCGCGCCCAACTCGAGGCCGCGCGCCTGAATCTGAGCTTCACTCGCATCACGGCGCCCATCGACGGCCGCATCGGTCGCGCGCGGGTGACCGCCGGGAACCTGGTCAATGAGGGGGCCACACTGCTCACCACGCTGGTGAGCACGAAGGAGCTCTATGCGTACTTCGATATCGATGAAGCCACCTACCTGAAGCAGATTCGCCGCATACGAAGCGAAAAGGCCTTCTCCCCTTCCCCTGTGCCGGTGCATTTGGCGCTGAGTACCGACGAACGACCCGCGTATGAAGGTCGCCTGGACTTCCTCGACAACCAAGTCAATCCGCGTACCGGTACCCTGCAGGCACGTGCTGTCATCGACAACGGCGAAAACGAGCTGACCCCCGGGCTCTACGTTCGCCTGCAATTACCCGCCAGCGACCGCTACCCCGCCACGCTGGTCCGGGACGAAGCGATTGGCACCGACCTGGGCAATCGCTTCGTACTGGTGCTGGGCAAAGATGCGGTGGTGAGCTATCGCGCCGTCCAGCTTGGCCCCAAGGTCGAAGGCCTGCGCGTGATCCGCAACGGCCTGAAGGCAGGAGACCGCATCGTGGTCAATGGCCTGCAGCATGCCCGTCCCGGTGCCAGGGTTGCACCGGAACCGGTGGCCATGGCGACCGCTGAGGTGCTGGCCCGTTTGACGCGGCTGAATGCCTCTACCGAACCGACGCCTGTCGCACAACAAGGCCCGGAGCGGAGGACATCGCCATGAACATCTCGCAGTTCTTTGTGCGACGCCCGATCTTCGCCATCGTCCTGTCGCTGCTCATTCTGATCGGCGGAATCGTCTCTCTGTTCCAGTTGCCGGTCAGCGAGTATCCGGAAGTCGTGCCGCCCACTATTGTGGTGCGGGCACAATTTCCGGGCGCGAACCCCGACGTGCTCGGCAAGACCGTAGCCTCACCGCTGGAGCAGGCCATCACCGGCGTGGAGAACATGCTCTACATGTCCTCCCAGTCGACCTCGGACGGCTCGATGACCCTGACCCTGACCTTCGCGCTGGGCACGGACCTCAATGCCGCGCTGGTCCAGGTGCAAAGCCGGGTCACCCGCGCGACCACCCAGCTGCCTCCCGATGTCCAGCGGCTAGGCGTGACGGTGGACAAGACGTCGCCGGCGCTGGCGCAGGTCGTTCACCTGTATTCGCCGAGCGGCCAGTACGATCCGACCTATCTTGCCAACTACCTGACCATTCACGTCATCGACGAGCTGTACAAGATCGAGGGTGTCAGCGACATCCGCCTGCTGGGGATGGGCGATTATGCCCTGCGGGTCTGGCTGGATCCGGACAAGGTGGCCTCCTACAACCTGGCCGCGACGGATGTGATACGCGCTATCCGCGAGCAGAACCGGGAGGTCGCCGTCGGCTCGCTCGGCGCACCGCCAAACGCCAGCGACAACGCCTTCCAGTTGCTCATTAACGCCCGAGGCAGGTTGGTCGACGAGGACGAGTTCGAGCGCATCATCGTGCATGTCGGCGAGCACGGCGAAATCGTCCGCCTGCGCGACGTCGCACGCATCGAACTGGGCTCGAGCCAGTACGCCCTGCGCGCGCACCTCGACGGTCGCCCTTCCACCGCCCTGCAGATTTTCCAGGACGCGGATGCTAACGCCATCGAGCTGTCCGACCGGATTCGCAAGCGGATGAGCGAGCTCGCTCAAGACTTCCCACCGGGCGTCGAGTACTCGATCGGCTACGATCCCACGATCTTCGTGCGCAGTTCCATCACCGCGGTGGTGTATACGCTGCTGGAGGCCGTCGCGCTCGTCGTGCTGGTGGTCATCCTCTTTCTGCAGACATGGCGTGCGTCGATCATTCCGCTAGCCGCAGTGCCAGTGTCCCTGATCGGCACGCTCGCGGTCATGCAACTGCTGGGTTTTTCCATCAACGCGCTATCACTGTTCGGCCTGGTGCTGGCTATCGGTATCGTGGTCGACGACGCCATCGTCGTGGTGGAGAACGTCGAGCGCAACATCGACATGGGTAAGTCGCCGGTAGAAGCGACCCGCCAGGCCATGAAGGAAGTGACCGGCCCGGTCATCGCCACCGCCCTGGTTCTATGCGCGGTGTTCATTCCAACCGCTTTCATCTCCGGCCTCACCGGGCAGTTCTACCGGCAATTCGCGCTCACCATCGCGATATCGACGGTGATCTCGGCGTTCAACTCGTTGACCTTGTCGCCCGCCCTGGCGGCGATACTGCTCAAAGGCAAGGACGCGCCCAAGGATCGTCTGTCGAAGCTGATCGACCGACTGTTCGGGGGCTGGCTGTTCGGTCCGTTCAACCGACTGTTCCAGCGGGCAAGTGCGGGCTATGTCAGCCTCGCCACGCGACTGCTGCGAGCAGGCGCCATCGTCCTGATGTTGTATGTCGGCCTGGTGGGGCTGGCCTATCTGGGGCTGGAGAAAACCCCCACGGGCTTCATCCCTCAGCAGGACAAACAGTACCTGGTCGCCTTTGCCCAGTTGCCCGAAGGCGCCAGCCTGGACCGTACCGAGGCCGTCATCCTGAAGATGTCCGAGCTTGCCCTGAAGCATCCGGGGGTGGCCAATACCGTGAGTTTCAGCGGCCTGTCCATCAACGGCTTCGTCAACAGCGCAAGCGCGGGGCTCATGTTCATCCCGCTCAAATCCTTCGATGAACGCAAGGACGCCTCGATGTCCGACACCGCCATCGCCCAGGCCTTGGCCGCCGAATATGGCAGGATCCAGGAGGCCTTCGTGATGGTGGTTCCCCCACCGCCAGTGGAAAGCCTGGGCTCTATCGGGGGCTTCCGGGTGCAGATCGAGGACCGCGGCAGCCTGGGGCATGAAGCGCTCTACCAGCAGATTCAGTCGCTGGTGGACAAAGCCAGGGCGCTACCCGAACTGGCCGGCGTCTTCTCCAGCTATCAGGTGAACGTCCCGCAGATCGACGCCGATATCGATCGGGACAAGGCAAAGGTCCATGGGGTGGCGATCGACGAAATCTTCGACACCCTGCAGGTCTACCTGGGCTCGATGTACGCCAACGACTTCAATCGCTTCGGGCGGACCTACCACGTCAATGTCCAGGCCGAGCAGGCATACCGCGTGGCGCCGGAGCAGATCGGCAGGCTGAAAGTACGCAACCGGCAGGGCGATCTCATTGCGCTGTCGTCCTTCGTCCGGATACGGGAGTCGTCCGGCCCCGACCGAGTGATGCATTACAACGGCTTCCTGTCCGCCGAGATCAACGGCAGCCCGGCTCCGGGGTACAGCTCCGGCCAGGCCCAGGCAGCCATGGAACGGCTGTTGCAGCAGGAACTGCCCAACGGCATGGCCTATGAGTGGACCGAGCTGACCTACCAGCAGATTCTCGCCGGCAATACCGCCCTGCTGGTTTTTCCCTTGTGCGTGCTGCTGGCGTTCCTGGTGCTGGCCGCTCAGTACGAGAGCTGGAGCCTGCCGCTGGCGGTGGTGCTGATCGTCCCGATGACCCTGCTGTCAGCCATCGCCGGGGTGCTGCTCACCGGCGGCGACAACAACATCTTCACCCAGATCAGCCTGATCGTATTGGCGGGGCTCGCGTGCAAGAACGCCATCCTGCTGGTGGAGTTTGCCCGGGAGAAACAGCAGCAGGGCCTGGATTGCGTCAGCGCAGTGCTAAAGGCCTGCCATCTGCGCTTACGCCCGATTCTGATGACCTCCATCGCCTTCATCATGGGCGTGGTGCCTTTGGTGTTGTCCTCCGGTGCCGGCGCCGAGATGCGCCGGGCCATGGGAGTCGCGGTGTTCTCGGGGATGGTCGGTGTCACCTTCTTCGGCCTGCTCCTGACCCCGGTCTTCTATGTATGGCTGCGTCGCCTGGTGGAAAAACGCGCCCAACGGCGCGCGACCATGAAGAAGATGCTTTGGGAGGGCAAAACATGAGCCGCCTGCTATCGGGCTCTTGGCGAAAGCTGGCAGCCCAGCTGAAGCAGCATTTTTTGTCGAAGGAGAAGTAGCGTTATGAAAGCTCTTGCAGTTGCCTGTGTGTTGGCAGGCCTGGTCAATGCTCTGCCCGCATCGGCGGCAGATAGCCCAATTTCCGGTAATGGAGAAACCTCAGTGATCACCAGAAAAAACTATCCCACCCTGCCCGAACCGGCCGGCCCCTACTCCGTTTCGGTTCGTCACAACGGCACCCTGTACCTGTCCGGCATGACAGCCTTCGGTACGCCGGCCCAGGGCAAAGACATCGCCAGGCAGGCCGAAGCCATATTCGAACAGATCAAGCGCGTCACCCAGGCCGAAGGAATCGGCATGCGCGACCTCATCAAGGTGACCATCTTCGTGACCTCGATGGACGAAGTCGGCGCATTGCGTGAAGTCCTGTCGAAAAACTATGGCGGTGCCTACCCGGCCAGCTCACTGGTGAGGGTGGCCGGCTTGTTCTCGCCAGAGGTCAATATCGAGATCGAGGCAGTATTCGCAGTACCTGGCTGAGTTCGGCCATCGAACCTGTGGCTGGCCCTCATCGGAGAAGAGGCGCCATCCCTATATCAACGCCCACTGTGTGCCAGCAATTGGCATGCCCGGCGCTCCCATGATGAAAACAAGGGGTAGCAGATGTCTGTTTTTTTGGTCACATGGAATCTCAACAAGGAACGCGGCAATTACGCTCAAGCTCGCCAAGTGTTCATCCAACATTTGGATCGCTATCCGAATGTTAAAGATCCTGGGCTGGAATCTGTTCGCTGGATCAGCAGTAACGCCACAGCAGCCCAGATCGATGAAGATCTTCGACTTAAACTTGACAGCAATGACCGTATCTTCGTCACCAAACTGAACAGTGGGGAATATCGAGGTTGGCTTAACAACGATGTTTGGGCCTGGATTGATGCCCGACTCTAACGTTGCTCAGCGTCTCGTTGCGCCTTATCGTGCGCTAACTTAGACCCTCGGGTAGGCGCTCGATGATCACTCAGGGAGAACCAGTTTTGCAGTGAGGCCCTGTCTCAGCAGGCTTGGGAACTTGTCCGGAGCTTCCCAAGCCGTTCCCGGATGCGCGAATTGCAGTTGCGCAGGCTTCCCGAAGCAATGCCGGCAACTGCAACTCGAACATCTTGGCGACGAGACTATCGCACTAGCTGCCAAACGGTGGCATCGGTATATCGCCAGGCTGCAACCCCAGCAGCGATATGTACTCGTAGACCAACCCCTGCATAACTATACGGGCGCCCATTCATACGGCAGCAACCCCGTAATCATACTCGCCCGCAGCGTTGACAGACGCGTGAGCACGTCCTTCAAGTAACTCGCAGACCGGTAGAAGCAAGAGGCTGACTTCGCATCAGCAACAATCGGTCAAAATCTACCGCCCCCTTCCACCAGTAGCGCAGGTTTTCCGCTAACAACGGACTTCAGCCGGTGCAGCGGCATGAATGGGAGAGATGGGGTGGATGTCACGAAGAGGCTTCTCGGGGCGCGGAATGGCTGGCCGGCCGCGTGGCCGGTGTCCGGGACAGCAAGACAATGCCTATGGCGATCATCACGCCACCCAGCATTTCGTGGGTGGAAAGCATGTCGCCGCTGATGGCGAAGGTGATCAGTGCGGCAAAGAAAGGGCATAGAAACAGGAAGCCGCTGGTGCGCACGGCGCCGCCCGTATGCAGGGCCGCGAACCACAATCCCATGGCCCCCGTCGAAGCGGGAATGGCCAGCCACAGGAACGCAACCATCGTTTGGGCCGGCATGCTGAACGACTCGCTACGCCAGGCGGCCAGCAACGCGAGCGCGACCGCCCCAATGAGCATTTGCCAGAACGCCAGCGTCCAGGTATCGACGGCCAAGCGAAAGCGCTTGCTGGCCAGCGTGGCGAGTGCCCAGCAGGTCGAGCCCGCCATGACCAGCGCTTCCGCGGGGCCGATCGCGCCGGTCATCACCGACTGCACACCGATGCAGACCGCCACTCCGGCGAAGGCCAGCAGCAGGCCCAGCCAGGCCAGAGGGCGTACCCGCTCCTTGAGCAGGATGCCGGCCAGCAGCGCCACCAGCAGCGGATTGCTGGCCATCAGGATTGCCGCCTTGGATGCACTGGTCTGCGTCAGGCCCATGGTCAGGAACGCCATGACACCGGTCGTCTGCAACAGGCCGATGGTGGTCAGTCGCAGCCAGGGCATGGCCTTGACCGGAACCGCTGTGCCGGCAGCGACCCGGGCACGGTGGCGCAGCCACAACCAGGGCAGCAGCGAGAGAGCCGCCACGAAAAACCGCAGCGCCGCCAGCCACAGCGGCGGCAATTCACTCAGGACAATCTTGCTGGCGACGAAGGACGAGCCTTGCAGAAAGGTGGAGCTGAGGATCAGCAGGAGAAAGCGCCGTTGTGCTACTTGCGAGTCCATGGTGGCCCTATCAATCGTGGCGGCGGACAGTAGGCCGCCGCGTCACTTGATAGTGTGTTGCCCCGCCTCTCGTCACGCTTCGCGCAGAAAGACAACCTCTACGCCAAACAGGACAAACGCACGCCCAATCGACTACGCAAAGTAGCGGCTGGGCGATGCTCCAAGCAGCCGCTTGAACATGGCCGAGAACGCGCCCGGCGTGTCGTAGCCCATTTCCAGCGCCACAGTCGTCACCGGTTCGCCCGCGGCCAAGCGCGGCAACGCCGCCATCACGCGGGCCTGCTGTCGCCACACTTGAAACGGCACCCCGAGTTCGGCAGTGAACAACCGCGACAGCGTGCGCGCTGTCGCGCCATGCTGGCCGGCCCAGTCGTCCAGCGTGCGATTATCCTGTGGGTTGGCCAAGATCGCTTCGCAGATGGCCACCAAGCGCTTGTCGCGACCCTTGGGCAAATGCAGCCCTTGTTCCGGCAACCAGGCAATCTCTTCGAGGATCAGGCTCAGGATGCGGCCATCCCGGCTGTCCTCGGAATAATCAAGGGCAATCGTCGCCGCACGCAGGACGAGTTCGCGCAGCAGGCTCGAAACCTGTACCGCACCGGGTTGCCCGGGTGCGCCCGTTGGGCACCGATCCAGGCGAACATACGCCGTGCGCAGTGCCACCGGGCTGCCTCGGGTATGCATGGCATGGGAGATGCCCGCGGGCATCCACAAGGCGCGTTGCGGCGGCACCAACCACAGGCCCGTGTCTGTCCGAATTTCCATGACGCCAGAAACCGCGTAGATGAGCTGCCCGCAGGAATGGGCATGCGGCGCCACGGCATACGCGGCCGGATAGTCCTTCGACATGACCACGATGGGGCGGTCTACATTTTCATAGTCGTGTCTGTCTACGCTTTTTGCCAAAACTGAACTCGCATGCGGGAGGTGGATAGCACTTTACCCGTCCCCCACCGGATACTTTTCAAGGACTACGATAATTGCTCACGCAGCAGAGGCAAAGCGGCGCGGGTAGCAACGGTCAGATGCTCGGGTATAGAACCCAGCGAGAACCACCCCATATCCGAATGTTTCTCCGCCTCGACCAAATGGGGAACACCATCAAACTCCGATGACGTGTAGACAGGTGCGACCCAGTGCTCTTTGTTTTCAGGATCAATCTGATCAACCACGCAAAGTAGTGCTAAATCATGAAGCCGGATTCCTAACTCTTCGGCGATTTCTCTCTTCACCGCTTGCTCAATCGGTTCGAGAAAGTCGACTTTTCCACCTGGCAAACCCCAGCAGCCTATCTCTGGTGCCTTCAAACGCTTGATCAGCAGAATATTCCCATTTTGGATAATCGCTGCACCACAGCCCAGTCGAGGTGACCTTGTCATTAAATATCCTCCCGCTTGATCCATTTGGTAGTACTCAAAGCCAAAAAGCTGAGAACAGCAGACTGTAGCGCCGGGCAGCAAAAAACGAAAAGCTCAGCGAGGCGACATGAGCAGGACCGAAAAATCCTGATCGACGAGGTCCTCAGAATGGGCAAAGGGCAGGCAGAAGAACAGCCTCAGATCAGCATCTGACCGCCTCCATATACCCCGAGGCCTGCGCCAGGCGGGCGAAATGTCGAGCCAGGATGTCCGTTGCGTACATGTCCGCGGTGCCACGAAAAGCATTGCGCGGAAACTGGTCAACCAAGATCAGCCGCACCAGCGCGCCCTTGGGGGTATCCAGCCAAGCGTCGCGTTCACCGCGAACCACCGACCGATGCAGGTCGAGAAAACGTTCGCGAAAGCGTCGGTCGAAAGCCGGATCCCTGGCGAACCACAGGCCGGCACCCGCCTCCCGCCAGAACCGGACCACGGCGGCTGCCTGTTTGCCGGTGACAGGTGAGGTATCGCCGGCCCCGGGAAACGTCGAGGCCATGATCATCAGTCCTTGGCGACCGTATTGCCCAGCATCTTCGATGCCTCTTGCCCAAAGGTCATGGCCAACTCGAAGGTGACGTGGATCTGGTAACTGGCCATGAACAGCGAAGGTAAGGCCTCAATTCGGAATTCATCTTAACTTTCTGCTTACTTCGACTTTCCAGCTTGTGTCGCCATCACATCGCTCAACACGTGGCTGACATACTGCTGTTGGTAAGTGCAGGTGAGTTGCACCTTCTGGTACTTCATCAACTTGGGGTCGATTGAGGATCGATCTGACAGTCAAAACTAGAGAGCCTAGCAACTGTCAGATCAGACCCGCACTTCTACACAATGCGTTAAATCGTAAGCACCGAACGAAATTTCGCTTTGCCCATATTCAGGAAGACTTCCTCTGCGTCTTCAAGCGGATAGGTTTCAATCATTGCTCGCACCCCCTTGAGCGCCGCAAACGCCATAGTTTCCTCGCTGTCTTTGGCATTGCCACTATACCAACCAGCGATACTACGCCGACCAAATACCAGTAAGTCAGGGGAAACACCCAGAGGCTGATGGTCGGTCGCTACAAACACAAGACGACCATTAGGCTTGAGACCCAAGGTCAGATCCACCTGTGCTGCGCCTGATCCTACCGTTGAGAGCACTACTGTCGCTCCACCTAAACGTGCCAGGGCCTCCCCTGCACTCCCCTCAGTACTGTCGATGTATTCGTCAGCTCCAAGCTTGCGGGCCAGGGCTTCCTTGGCGCGACCACGGCTCACCGCTACCGTGCGGAACCCCATTTTATTCGCAAACTGAACGGCAAGATGGCCTAACCCTCCCACGCCATGAATCGCAACTGTATCGCCCGGACGAGCGCCAGAATGACGTAACGCGTTGAATGTTGTAATACCCGCACACATCAGCGGAGCAGCCTCCGCAAAAGACAGCACATTGGGAATCCGCGCTAGAGCATCTTGCGGTACCACCATATATTCGGCATACCCTCCATCGTAACTCGCCCCCACGATCATACGGTCGATGCAGTTGGTGAAGTCGCCCTGACGGCAATACTCACAGTTAGAACAACTCCCCCCGTGCCAGCCAACTCCCACACGGTCTCCAGGTTTCCAGGTCGTCACCTCGGCGCCTACCGAGTCGATCTCACCGGCCACTTCATGCCCAGGTACTCGGGGATAAGTCACACCCAGCATGCCCATTCGAGCAATATTTTCCCCAGCACAGACGCCACACGCATGTACTTTGACCCTAACCTGTCGTGGACCAGGTACGGGTACGGGAACCTGGGACACGACGAAAGTTCCACCTACCTCTACGGCCTGTACCGCCTTCATTAGCATTGTCTCAGTCATTACACACCTCCCAATTAGAGGGCAATAGAAACCGGATGCGGTTTCGTTTGCCCGATTCAGTTGCTTGAGCCGCCATTCATCAGAATTTCTTCACCGGTAATGAAGAACGATTGGTCGCTGGCGAGAAATTCCGCGATATCAGCGACATCTTGTGCCTTTGCGAGCCTCCCAATCGGGATCGTCTCGAGCAAACTCTTTTTGTAAGGATCGTCGTCACCGACTCCGGTGAAGATGCCGGCGCCGTCGATCGGGCCAGGGACAAGTGAATTGACGGTGACTTTGCGATGACCGATTTCCTGGGCTAACACCCGCACGAGATATTTCGGCGCGGATTTGCTAGTCCCGTAAAGACCAAGTCCTGGTTGCGGGCGCGATGTCGAGCTGGAGGCAATATTGATGATTCGGCCGCCATCAGCGATGTGGCGAGCTGCAGCCTGCATGACGAAGTAGGGACCCTTGGTGTTAACGCGAAAGAGTAGATCAAAGTCCTCCTCCGTCACGTCGACCACCTGAATGTTGACCTTTTCTATGCCCGCGTTGGCCACGACAATATCGATTTTGCCGAATGCCCTGAGCCCGGCCTGAAACAACGCTTCAATTTCAACAACGTTGGACACATCTGCTTGTACGCTGATCGCCTTGACACCTTCAGCTATCGCCGCAGCCACTACTTCATCAGCAGGTGCTTTGTCTCTCGAGTAATTGATCACGACATTGGCACCGCGTTCGGCCAGGCGTAGCGCAATGGCGCGCCCGAGCCCCTTGGACGACCCCGTGACTATTGCAACTTTTCCTTGCAAATTCATGACTGCATACTCCTGTTAATTAACTGCGTTGAATAAAACTGGAGGCGTGGGGTATGTGAGTGTATTCGACGAAGTCGTCGATCACGGTCATCCTGTTTACAGCTAGATAGTCCTCTATGTCTGAAGATTAAGTGTAATTAATCGGACCTCAATGGAAAGCCCATAAAATCCAGACAAACAATCCAGGAAAAACATCCAATCCCTTGCGGATACTGCTTGTACAGCTTGGCAAGCGTTTCTGACTTCGAGGCGTCAAGTTCTATGAACTCAACTTGATAGGCTGGTTGATAGATCGCTTTATTCGAAGTGGCAAACCTCTCCGTATTTGTTCGTCTCTGAACATCAGAATCAGCAAGTGTCTATCGGTCTGGATAACGGCCACGGCGACTGACACTCCTCCTGCACATATATAGATGAGACGACCACATCGGTCCGACCACCCTCCAGGACTTCAACTTCGATACAAATATTGCGCCCTTGCATAGCGCCTCCGACATGGGCGAAGTACTGGAGGTCAAGCTGATGACCGGCCATAGTTATAACGTGGAGGTGGCCAGTAACTTCATTCTGCCCAATCTGATCAAGGCCGAGGCAAAGTCCGCGCCGCGAGTGGCGGATGCTGAACGAACATGAGCGGATCAGAGCGAATCCGGAGACTCAAGAGATGACAGCATCAACACCTCAAACCATTCGATGAACGCATTGAGCCGACGCGAGCGTTGGCGTCGATGTGGGTACAGCAGCGAGACAGGCATCGACGCGGCCCGAAACTCGGGCATGACTTCCACCAGTTGCCTGGAATCAAGCAGGTGCTGCACATCGAACCGGGGGATCTGAATCAACCCCATTCCCGCCATGCAGCAGGCGATATAGCTCTCGGCATTATTGACGATCACCCAGCTGGGTACAGCCACCTCATGGGTCTTGCCATCGCTTACATACTCCCAAGGTAGCTCACGTCCGTTATTCGGCGAGGCATACCCTACCGAGAAATGCCCATGTGTCAGGTCTCCCGGCTCCTTCGGGGTGCCATGCTGGCGAAGATAATCAACGGAGGCACAGTTGATCAGCGCGATATGCCCGATCGTCCGGGCGAACAGACTGCTGTCGAGCAGATGACCAACGCGGACAACGCAGTCGACCCCTTCCTGCACCAGATCGATAGCGCGATCTGTGGAGCCCAAGGCGAGCTGCAGCTCTGGATAGCTGCGCTTGAGAGTCGGCAGGGCCGGTGCGATCAGCCTTCGGGCGATACGGCTGGGAACATTGATGTTCAAGCGTCCAGAGACCTGGTGTTGATGCAGCTGAAACAGCCGCTGGATGTCGTCAGCATCAGCCAGTAGCCGTCGTACCCGCTCCAGCAACTGAGTGCCATCGGCGGTCAATTGCACCCGTCGTGTCGTTCGATGCAATAGTCGTACGCCCAGATCTGTCTCCAACTCCTGAATAGCGGCAGATACCGAAGCCCGCGGCAATTCGAGCATGTGGGCCGCCTTGATGAAGCTGCCCATTTCGGAGACCTGGATGAAAATACGGTACTGGATAAGCTTGTCCATAATAATGCCTAACCGGCGAAGCCCCCCTCCTCCAGAAAACGCTTTTCCTCAGGCGTACTCTCGCGTCCGAGCAGCCGATTGCGATGGGGGAAACGAGCAAATCGGCGGATGACATCCCGATGCCCTTCGGCATGGGTGAGCCAGGGTTGCCCCAATCGAGTATTGAGCAAGACCGAAAAATCCTGGTCGACGAGGTCCTCGGAATGGGCAAAGGGCAGGCAGAAGAACAGCTTCAGATCAGCATCGACCGCCTCCATATGCCCCGCTGCCTGCGCCAGGCGGGCGACATGTCGGGCCAGGGTGTCCGTTGCGTACATGTCCGCGGTGCCACGAAAGGCGTTGCGCGGAAACTGGTCGAGCAGGATCAGCAGCGCCAGCGCGCCCTCGGGGGTATCCAGCCAAGCGTCGCGTTCACCGCGAACCACCGACCGATGCAGGTCGAGAAAACGCTCGCGAAAGCGTCGGTCGAACGCTGGGTCCTTGGCGAACCACTGACTGGCGCCCGCCTCCCGCCAGAACCGGACGACGGCAGTTGCCTGCGTGTCGGTGATAGAGGCCATGATCATCGGTCCTTGGCGACCGCATTGCCCAGGATCATGGACTTGCCGGCATAAATGCCACCCGCTACTTCCAGCGCCAGGCGCTCGGCGTCCTTGCGGCGTAGATCGGCGGCAATCTCCTCGGCCCCATCGGGTGTCGCGCCCAGCACCTTCGATGCCTCTTGCCCAAAGGTCATGGCCGACTCGAAGGTGACGCGGATCTGGTAATCCACATCGGCGTTGATCAGTTCGATAGCGTGCTCCCGGTCGAGTGCGCGTGCCAGCACACGGGCATGAGGGAACCGGGTCTTGGCATACTCGACGATTCGCGTGGCGGCCTTGCGGTCGTCGACGCATACCAGGATGGCGCGGGCGTGGTGCGCCCCGGCGGCATGCAATATGTCGGGGTAGGTGCCGTCGCCGTAGTACACCTTGAAGCCGAAATCCTTGGCGTCGCGTATAACCTGAGGCTGGTTGTCGATGATGGAGATATCGGCGCCCATCGCCAGCACATGCTGACTCACGATCTGCCCAAAACGGCCAAAGCCGATGATCAGCACGCTGCCGGCCAGATTCTCCGGCGCCTGCGTGCCTTCCAGGGAGGCTCCGTGCTTGGGTCCCCAACGCCGGTAGACGATGACCACCAACGGCGTCAGTGCCATGGAGAGCACGACCACGGCAGTCATGTTGGCGTTGACCTGCGGGGCTATCACCCCACTGGCCAAGGCGGCGCCAAAGAGCACAAAGGCGAACTCACCGCCCTGGGCCATCAGCACGGCCCGGTCCATGGCATCGGCGTGGGAACTCCTCGTCAGCCGCGCCAGGCTGTAGATACACAGTGACTTGACGGCCATCATCGCCAGCACGCCGGCGACGATGAGCGGCCAATTGCGTGCGACCACCGTCAAGTCCAGCGACATCCCGACGCCCAGGAAGAACAGCCCCAGCAGCAAACCACGGAAGGGTTCGATATCCGCCTCGAGCTGGTGACGGAAAGTCGACTCCGACAACAGCACCCCGGCGAGGAAGGCCCCCATGGCCATGGACAGACCGCCCAGTTGCATCAACAGTGCCGCGCCCAGCACCACCAGCAATGCGGCCGCGGTCATCACCTCGCGCGCCCTGGAGTTGGCCAGGATGTAAAACAACGGGTTGAGCAGCCAGGTCCCCACGGCGACCAGCGCCGCGAGTGAACCTGCCGCGATGCCGATACTGGCCCAGCGCGAGTCGGCAACCGGTGCAGAAGGATCGAGAGGGGCGATAAACGCCACCAGCGCCAACAGCGGTACGATCAACAGGTCTTCGAAAAGCAGTATCGCCACGATTTTCTGCCCGCGTGCTGCGGCAATGTCGCCACGCTCGCCCAACAACTGCATGACGATGGCGGTGGACGTGAGCACAAAGCCCATCGCGCTGACGAAAGACAGCGCCAGCGGAAAACCGAACGCCAACCCTACCCCGGTCAGCAACACACCGCAGGTCAGTGTCTGCAGACTGCCCAGGCCGAAGATGTCGCGCCGCATGCTCCACAGATGAGAGGGGCGCATTTCCAGCCCGATGACAAAGAGAAACATCACCACCCCTAACTCGGCGGTGTGCAAGATGGTCTGCGGGTCGTTGAACAGGCCCAGCCCGAAGGGACCGATCACCAGCCCCGCCGCCAGATAGCCCAGTACGGAGCCCAGGCCCAGGCGTTTGAACAGGGGCACTGCCACCACCGCCGCCCCCAGTAAGGTCACGACCTTGACCAGATCACCCGCGCTGCCCTCTACCGACATAAATGAATCTCCCGTATCCAAGGCATGTCAGGCACGGGCGAACTGCCAGAGAGCAATGCCCGCGGCCAGGGTAGGCATGGCGAAGACCAGCAACAGGATAGGCAACTCTTGGCGCACGCTATAACCCGCGTAGGTGACACCCACCCACATATTGATGCCTGCCATCAGCAGCCAGAAAGGGACAAAGGCCTTGGCCGCCAGTGCCATGCCCAGGCTGTCCCCGCCCCAAAGCCAGCCGAACAGAATAAACACCAACAGAAGGAGCAGACCTCCCCCCATGACCATCAGTACATGCATGTCCAACCTCCTGGTTCGCGCAACGTCAGGCTGGGCAAAACGCCCTGCCCCGACAAGCCTCGCGCAATAAGCAAAAAACGCTGTTGCGCCTCGCGGGCACAGGCGAAAATACCGATGTTGAGAAGGCACAAACCGCCCATGCATCGGGTGCGCTGTCCTGCATGGGCAATCGAAAGGGAGCCGCGGCGCTTCGCGTAGAATCGCCCCCCTGCAAGACTGTGCCCTACCGCAGGAACCGCGACGACAGCCCCATAGGCGTACAGCTCTGTTGCAGTCAAGCGAAACCCTCTGGTTCAGGTCGCGTGCAAGCAGACCACCCAGGACCCTGGCCTCACTACCGGCGAGAAATACAATTGCTCCAGTGACAGAATGGCGACCATGGGAAATATCCGCCCTGCCTGCTGGATAGCGTTGAAGTCTAGGTAAGAGGGACTGACAGATAAACTCGTCCAATCTGGATAGACAATCCCAAAATTCCGCCCAGTTCAAACTGCCTTTTTCATAAAGGACAACAACTTGATGTCAGCCATATGTCATCGCGCGTTTTTCTGTTTGGCTATCGGCCACCGTGCCCGCCACTGCGCACAGTAATCAGCGGTGACATGTTGTACTCGCCGATCCAGATTCCATTTTGGCAATGGAGGACGCTTTCGGGATGACAACCAAGCGACGCCCTTCCTCGTATGATCCGCATTCTCGAATTCGACCCTCCTTGCACAAGGTGATCTGATGACGAACGAAGAGCTGGAGGCGATCGGTGACTACGTAATGCCGGAGATACCGGCCACCCGTTCCGATCTGGCGTTGATCTTTGGCACGCGGCACGGCGTTGAAGAGTTCTGTGCGGAGATCGCTACCCTGTGGCACGCTCAGATGTTTCTGCGGGCTATCGTCTCGGGCGGCCAAACTGGAGAATTCTCCACCGTCGAGGCGCGCGTCATCGCGAGCCGGCTGATGGAACTCGGCATTCCGGAGACCGCCCTCCTCATAGAGCCCACAGCCATGAACACCGGCGAGAACGTTCGCTTTGCGCGTGCGCTGGCGCAATCGCAACTTGCTCCCGAAGAGCGGCGCAGCGTCCTTGCCGTCGGCAAGGTTTGCTCGGCGCGGCGATACCTGATGACGCTGCGGCGCCACTGGCCCGAACCCTCGATAAGTGCGCGGTGGATCAATTATTTCCGCGTCGACAAATCCAGTTGGCATCAAGACCCTGAGTTCTACGCGCGAGTGCTGGGTGAGTATCGAAAGATTCCTGGCTACATCGACAGCGGACTCCTGCGGGAGCTTGAAGAGCTTGGGCCGTATCCAGCAATTCCTGGTTCAAGCCTGGATCGCATCGATCCAGCGAAATCGAATCCGCCGACAACAGAGCCGGGTTCCGTCATCTGACAGAAATACTTGTCGACATCTTGGCATCACCAACTGGCGTGCAGGCAGCACGACGTCCTGAAAAGACGCAGTCCGCGGCGGAGAACACCCTCACAACTTCCAGCAAGATAGGAAGGTCAAGTTGGTATGTGACGATAAGGCCGTGCCAGTGATGGACCTCTTGCACGCCTGGATGATCGCCCAGAGCCAGCTCGTACACGGCGACTCGGTTATTAGCAAAGCGCTGGATTACAGTCTCAAATGCTACGAACTTATTACAATCGTTTAACCCATTACCCTTCATGTCGATTCAACGGGCAAGTGATATTGCCAAGTCGCTACCCTCATAGATGGGAGCCGGTTTAAGTGTGCGGGACCGGATATTCGGAGGCATACTTCCATTGTTCAGAAATCAAGGATTGTCTATCCATAAATGACTAGCTTATTTTTAAATTCGAACGTTTTAAAGTAAGCGATATCTCCTGTCTCCAGGAGCAGGCCATGTAGCAGGCTACCCGATCAAGAGTGAAATTGTTTTCATCGACGGGGGAACAGAAAACAGGTGGATTGATTCCTCGCGACTTGGCATAACAGGGAAGCACACTAGTGATTTACTGCAACAGCGCATCGAGTAAAAGCGATCCAGGTACGACTATTTGTTGGGATCAAAGCCTTGGATGCCGAAGTGATATCCCAGGCAAAACCTGCTCTATCGTCACCTCATGCTTTGGCGCTTTGTAGGCACGTCTATTGTCTTACAGTTATCTGGTCATCACCCGTTGATTCCGAGTTGCAGGCACATGCTTGGCTTTAATACCACCACGTTACCCGCTCGAGTAACCAGGCCGTAGGGTGCCTACTTCTACTATATCCACGCCACTCTTGCCACCGGCATCATCGCTACAGCCGTAGGTGAGATTGCTCCATATTTTTCCGTCCAATAAAGAGGGAATATCATGGCTAAGATTAAAGTTAATGGAGATTGGCGAGAAGTTGACGCCTCGAATGGTCGTCCTCTTTTATGGGCATTACGTGAAGACTTGCAACTCACGGGAACCAAGTTTGGTTGCGGTGCGGCGCTGTGCGGTGCCTGCACCGTGCTTCTCGATGGCATACCCGTTAGATCCTGCGTGACGCCTGCCGAAGTTGTGACAGGCAGGTCCATCACTACCATCGAAGCGATGGGGAGTTCTAATATTGGCAAGCGTGTGCAGAAGGCATGGACGGACCTCAATGTCCCCCAATGCGGTTACTGTCAATCGGGTCAAGTAATGGCCGCGGTGGCATTACTTACACAAATACCGAAGCCCACCGACACTGATATTGATCAGGCCATGTCAGGCAACATCTGTCGATGTGGGATGTACCCGCGTATTCGGGCAGCCATTCACCAGATTGCGGAGAGCCTGGCATGAAACGCATTCTGGATACCTTTGGAACGAAGCACTCTGCCTCAGTCACAGGCCTTAGTCGGCGACATTTTCTTCAATTAAGCGCAATTGCCGGTGGCGGGATCATGGTGGGTTTTCATTTACCCGAAGTGATCGCGGGCACCCCTGTACAGATGCCCCATAAAACCGTGCAGCCTAATGCTTTTGTACGCATCACTGCTGACAACTGGATCACGGTAATTGTGGGTCATACCGAAATGGGACAAGGCGTCACAACCATAATCCCAATGCTGGTTGCCGAGGAAATGGACGCTGATTGGCAACGTGTGCGTTGGGAGCAGGCACCCACGGCACCCGCCTATCAGAACCCTCTAATGCATCAGCAACTTACGGGTGGCAGCCTGACGACAATCGCCCAATACGAGCCTCAGCGTAAAGCCGGTGCCGCTGTCCGCGAAGTGATGCTAGCTGCCGCCGCAAAGCGCTGGCACGTCGATGTGTCATCACTGCGTACCGACACCGGCCGCGTGATCCACGACGCGAGCGATCGTAGTGCCACTTACGGTGAGCTAGCAGTCGATGCCGTGGGTATTGAGCCGCCAGCAAATCCAAAGCTCAAGGACCCGAAGAACTTCAAGATCATCGGCAAACCACTCCGTCGTATCGACGCCATGACCAAGGTCGACGGTTCGGGCAAGTTTGGCATGGATGCCTATGTACCTGGCATGCTCATCGCGGTGCTCGCGCGCCCGCCGCTTTTCGGTGGCAAAATCTCACACGTCGACGCCACAGTGGCCAAGGCTATGCCCAATGTCGTCGGTGTCTATGAAACGCCGCAGGGGGTCGCTGTGGTGGCCAAGGATTTCTGGTCGGCAAAGCGAGCTCGTGATGCCCTCGTTCTGATGTATAGCGATGTGAATGGCGAGCGCGTTTCGACGGATGAACAGCGCATTATGTATCGTCATCTGATGTCACTTGAAGGAACGGTGGCACGTAGCACTGGCGATATAGGATTGGCACAACGGAGCGCCGCGAAAACATTCACCGCCGACTACTGGTTTCCTTACCTCACTCACGCGCCGATGGAGCCACTCAATGCCACCATCGATTATCGCGGAGGAAACACTGCTGAAGTGTGGATGAGCACGCAATGGCCCGAAGGTGACCAACATGCGGCGGCCTCGGTACTTGGGCTGAAACCGGAGCAGGTAAAACTTCATACCCTGTTGACCGGCGGTGGATTTGGTCGACGCTCTTCGCTCGGTTTCGACGTCATCATCGCGGCCGCGCACATCGCCAAGGCAGTTCGTCGGCCGGTCAAGATGATCTGGACACGCGATCAAGATATCCAGGGCGGTTATTATCGTCCCAGTGCCTACCATCGGCTCAGTGCGACTCTTGACTCTCAGGGCACTATTACCTCTTGGACCAACCGTATCGCCGTGCAGTCGATCGGTACCGGCACAGTGATGGAACGCTTCATTGTCAAAAACGGCATTGACTCGCTCTCGGTTGAAGGAGCTGAAGATATTCCTTACGCCATCCCGAATCTGCGAGTCGACTTGCACACGCCACGCTTCCAGGTTCCCGTATTGTGGATGCGCTCAGTGGGGCACTCGCATACAGCCTTCGCCGTTGAGCACTTTCTTGAAGAGATTGCGCATGGGATAGGCAAGGATCCTTACCAAATGCGTCGTGAACTGCTGCAAGAAAAGCCGCGTCACCTTGCCACACTCGATGCAGTGGCCAAGTTGGCCAATTGGTCGACGCAACCGAAAGCAGGCGTATTCCGAGGCATTGTGGTCCACGAGTCATACGGCAGTTTTGTAGGGACCGTGGTCGAGGCTAGCGTTGCGACTGATCAAACGCTTACCGTGCATAAGGTGTACTCCGTCATTGACTGCGGCGTGGCGGTGAATCCCGACCTGGTCAAGGCGCAGATGGAGTCGAGCATTGCTTTTGGTCTCTCGTCAGCGCTGTACGGCGAAATTACCCTGAACAAAGGCGAGGTACAGCAGGGCAACTACGATGACTATCCAGTCGTCCGCATGAGTCAGATGCCGCAGATCGAAACGATGGTAGTAGAAAGCGCCGAGTCTCCCGGTGGCGCTGGGGAGCCTGGCGTTGCTGGCGTGGCTCCAGCGCTGGCCAACGCAATCCTATGGGCGACCGGGCAGCCAGTACGATCGCTACCGCTACGCCATTCCTTTCGTGTTGTCTAAGGTAACCTGACATGTACATCACAAGAGCGACGATTCTGCGGCTGTCTGCCGCGCTGAGTATTATGTCATTCGACGCACAGGCTCAGGAGCCCAACGCTTATCAATTGTTCGATCCAGTCGTGAGCGTCTTACAAAGCCCCCGCTGTATGAACTGCCATCAGAGTGCACGGCCGACCCAAAAAGATTCGATGATTGCTCATATCCAGAATGTAGTGCGTGGCACGGCAGGTCTGGGAGCACCCACGATGCAATGTATTGCCTGCCATCAAGAGAAGAACACCGCCGACGGCAAGGTGCCAGGTGCTCGCGGGTGGCATATGCCACCGTTGCCTATGGTCTGGGAGGGGCTGACCAGTGCGCAGATATGCCATCAAATGCAGGACCCCAAACGCAATGGCAATCGTAAAACACCCGAAGAAGTCATCGAACATATGAGAACCGATCCGCTGGTGCTATGGGCTTGGGATCCCGGTGCTGGTCGATCCACACCAAGCATCACACACGATCAGTTTATCGAGCGATTGGAGCTCTGGGCCAAGGCTGGGATGCCATGCCCGGACGAGCAAGCAGCGGCACGCTGAGCGTGACAATCAACACATGACGCTGCTGCTGGTTAACGTCATTGGCCTATCGACGCCTGCGACTCAAGGCATGCTGCGCTGGAGAGCGAGATCCATACCCGCCGCGTGGTCTGTGTGATTGACTGCGGCACTCCGTTAACCAAAAGAGCGACGGCCGAATGGTTGGATATCCCGAACATTTTGAGTCGGGAGTTCGATGTGCCGGCACCCAACCAGGTGTGGTGCGGGGACATCACTTACATCTGGGCCCAGGATAAATGACACTATCTGGCGGTTGTGCTGGATCCGCAGGACCTACTGTTTCACTCGGATCAGGGGTCAAAGCGCCGGATTAATGTACTAAAAAATGTACTAAAAAATCGTGGCTGCTAATACTTTCGAGAAAAACTTACTGGAACGAAAAAAGAGGCCGAAGCCTCTTTTTTCATTTTCTGCAGACCTCAATAGAAGCCTGTAGAACAATATTTGGAGCGGGAAACGAGACTCGAACTCGCGACCCCGACCTTGGCAAGGTCGTGCTCTACCAACTGAGCTATTCCCGCGTCTTGGTGGTGTGCATTCTATAGAAATTCGAAACTGCGTCAACCCCTTGATTCAAAAAAGTTTTATTTCTTTTCCACATCGGTCTTCAGGTGCGGCCAGGCGGCGCGCAGGTACTGCAGCATGGACCACAGGGTCAGGCCTCCCGCGATCAGCAGCAAGGCATAACCCAGCAACACCCAGAAGGTGAAGGCCGGCGGGTTGGCCAGCAGGATCACTAGTGCCAGCATCTGCGCGGCGGTTTTCCATTTGCCCATGTTGGACACCGCCACTTGCGCGCGGGCACCCAGTTCAGCCATCCACTCGCGGAGGGCGGAGACGACGATTTCACGTCCGATGATCACCGCCGCCGGCAGGGTCAGCCACAGGTTGCCGTGCTCTTGCACCAGCAGTACCAGGGCCACCGCCACCATCAACTTGTCGGCCACCGGATCGAGGAAGGCCCCGAACGGTGTGCTTTGCTCCAGACGCCGCGCCAGGTAACCATCGAGCCAGTCGGTGGCCGCGGCGAACGCGAAGACGGAACTGGCGGCCATGTAGCTCCAGGAGTAAGGCAGGTAAAACAGCAAAATGAAGATCGGGATGAGCAGAACGCGTAGAACGGTGATCAGATTAGGGATATTCATCGGCACAACTGGCTACGAGGTGAGTTGGCAATCTACTCGAAAAAGACAGCAGATGAGCTAGGCACGGCCATTCTACGGGCTTCTCGCACAGCGTGTCTAACACTGTTCCAACACGTTGAGCCCCTCGAAAGCGCAACTTCCTGGGGCCTGCGCGCGCAGTATCAGACTCAGTTCGCAAGTCTGCTGGAACCATCGTATGTAGACGTAGTGCGGTGGCCATGCAGATTTTCCAGCCAGACTCTCAGACCTCGCTAGACTCTATCCAAGTTCAGAATCGTCCTAAAGCCTTGCCCATCGCCGCTTGCTAGGTTTGCGCGGCTCTACAAAGAGCCTCGCGGATCAGTCAACGCAGGGACGATAAAATGCTCTCTTCTGCTCGCCTGGGCGACAAACACGTCTGCCCTCTTCCCGGTCACGGCACCACTCTTATTGCTTCCGCTTCTGGTGACATCAACATCAACTTCATGGGAGCAGCCCGAGTCGGTGACACTTGCGGTTGTGGCGCAGTCATCACCACGGGGTTTCCCTCGATCATCCTGAATGGCCGCCCTATGGCCCACTTAGGGAGCCCGACCAGTCACGGTGGGACAATCATTACGGGGTCGGGTGACACCTTCGGTGGCTTTGTCATGGGGCCTGCTCCTGGGGCTGCCATCATCAACTTCGCAGCACTCGGCGTGTTTCGCCCGGATGGCTCGGTGGACGATGAAAAGATGGCGACCTTGTTGGCTGATCCGAAGCTGATGGAGAAGGCTAGCGCTGCAAATGCCTTGGTTGATCCCAATGAGGCCTCTAAGGCGCCTGAAGAGAAGCCAGAAGAAAAGGTCTGTAATGACCCAGACCAGATGGAAGAACTGGCGAGCTACATTGCGGGCGAGATGAATACCAATATCAACAGCCCGTCTGTGCGACAAATGAAAGATTTGAATAGCTTTGACCCCGCAGCAGAAACAAGAAAGTACGAAGCCTTGCCCTTTTACATGCGACTCGGTCTTGGTCCAGACTTCTACAGCTTGGCGCTCGGAAAGAAAGCAAAGGCTTTTGCTATCTGGACTGAGCGGGTGGGACAGGATCGACCTTGGGATCACAAGCCGAAAATCCGTAAGGCATTCGGCGGACTTTGGCAAAAACAAGGAAAGTACGATTATTTTTATGATATCTGGTCGAATATCCATTATGGGTACGTGGGCCGCGTTGCGGGATTTTCCGAGAGCGTACTTGCAGATGGGGCAGGAGCCGAGCAGATAGTTTCAGACTCCTGGGGGAAGGTCAGCGATATAACAAAACCACCAGAAAGGCGGAAACATCGAGGACCTCACCGGGCTGAAAATGTTGACGGACTCCGTGCTTGGGACGACGACCCAGATCGTATATCTATCAGTATCGGCATTAAACTCTTTAACCAACATCCCAACGGTGGGATAACGGCGAAAATGGTTATGGATGAAGTTCTTGCAGTTACACCACAGGAATGGGGAGCTGGAGTCATTGAGCACAAATGCAAGAAAATTTAAGGTTCGTTACTTATTCCTTTTCCTCTTAATAGCTTCGCTGGTGGCTTGGTATTGTGCTACTCCCGGCGTAATTGTCCATTACCCGAAAGAGGCCACGGACGAACTGCGCTTAATTTGGGACACACACGACCAGATTACGCGGCAGCGGATGCTACCAGGGGAAGCTACATCTGAGCTTGGTCATATATTCCCTGATGAGAACTTCTTCATGGTGTTCTTTTGGTGGACCGACAGAGGTTTTCGGAAATGCATCGACATCACACCTAAGCGCTGGGCAACGATAGACATCTACCTTGACAGGACTGGTAGGGTCGATATCGAGAGAACTACTCCTGACGTTATTGCTCGGTTGAAGAAGTGTGATGGCGAGCCCGACCCTTTCCGCCCCTGAACTCTCCCCTACTCGCTATGCAAGTTCGCATAAATCAGTTCAGCGAGCTTTTTACTGATCCCCGGCGCCTTGGCGATCTCCTCGATGCTGGCGCGAGACAGTTCCTGCAATCCACCAAAGTGTTTCAGCAGGTCGCGGCGGCGCTTGGGGCCGACGCCGGCCACGCCTTCGAGGGTCGAGGTGCGGCGGGTCTTGCCGCGGCGCGCGCGGTGGCCAGTGATGGCGAAACGGTGAGCCTCGTCGCGGATCTGCTGGATCAGGTGCAGCGCCGGTGAGTCGCCCTTGAGGGTGAACTCATGGGCCGCATCGTTGAGGTAGAGGGTTTCGAAGCCGGCCTTGCGCGTCGCGCCCTTGGCCACCCCCAGCAGGATCAGGTCGGGCACCGCCAGCTCGTTGAGCACATCGCGGGCCATGGACAGCTGGCCCTTGCCGCCGTCCACCAACAGGATGTCCGGCAGTTTGCCCTCGCCGTCCTTGAGTTTGCTGAAGCGTCGGGTCAGGGCCTGGTGCATCGCCGCATAGTCGTCGCCGGCGGTGACGCCTTCGATGTTGTAGCGCCGGTAATCGGACTTCAGCGGACCTTCCGGGCCAAATACCACGCAGGACGCCACGGTCGCCTCGCCGCTGGAGTGACTGATGTCGTAACACTCCAGGCGTTGCGGCGGCTCGTCCAGGTTCAGCACTTCGGCCAGGGCTTCGAAACGTGCGGCCACATGCTGCCGATTGGCCAGCCGCGCGCTCAGGGCCTGCTCGGCGTTGGTCACCGCCAGTTGCTGCCAGCGCGCCCGCGTGCCGCGCACCCGGTGGCTGATGCTCAGCTCGCGACCGCGCAAGGCCTGGATCGCGGTGATCAGGGTCGGGAAATCTTCATGGACCACGTTGACGATCAGCTCGCTGGGCAGGTCGCGCTCCGGGCTGCTGAGAAAGTACTGGCCAAGGAATGCCGACATGACCTCGGCCACCTCTTCCTCGATACCCACCTGGGGAAAGAAGTTCTTGCTGCCCAGCACCCGGCCACCACGCACGCTGATCAGGTGCACGCAGGCACCGCCCGGGTTGACGAAAGCCGCCACCACATCGACGTCGCCGCTGCCGCCTTCCATGCTCTGCTGGTCCTGCACCCGCCGCAGCAGGGAAATCTGGTCGCGCAGCTCGGCGGCCTTCTCGAAGTCCAGGGTGCTGGCCGCCTGCTCCATGCCGGCCGACAGTTCGTCGGTCAGGGCATTGCTGCGGCCTTCGAGGAACATCACCGAGTGGCGCACATCCTCGGCGTACACCTCGGCCTCCACCAGGCCGACGCACGGCGCCTTGCAGCGCTTGATCTGATATTGCAGGCACGGCCGGGTGCGGTTCTTGTAGTAGCTGTCCTCGCACTGGCGGACCATGAAGGTCTTTTGCAACAGGCTCAGGCTCTCGCGAATCGCCCCGGCGCTGGGGTACGGGCCGAAGTACTTGCCCTTCTGCTTCTTCGCCCCGCGATGGATGCTGAAACGCGGAAACTCACCGTCCGACAGAAACACATAGGGATAGGACTTATCGTCGCGCAACAGGATGTTGTACGGCGGCCGCCACTCCTTGATCAGCGTCTGCTCCAGTAGCAGGGCTTCGGTTTCGTTGGCGGTGATGGTGGTTTCGATCTGTGCGATGCGCCCCACCAGGGCAGCAGTCTTCGGCGCCAGGCCGGTTTTGCGAAAGTAGCTGGCCAGGCGGCTCTTCAGGTTCTTGGCTTTACCGACGTAAAGCAGACGTGCATCGCCGTCGAACATGCGATACACGCCAGGACGGCCACTGCAGGTGGAAAGAAAAGCACTGGGATCAAACGGGTCGGTCATTGTCAGGCGCTGGCATCGACCATGCCGTGGCGAACCGCCAGCAACGTCAGTTCGACATCACTGCTGATCGAGAGCTTCTCGAAGATACGGTAACGGTAGGTATTCACGGTTTTCGGAGACAGGCACAGCTTGTCGGAGATGATCTGCACTTTCTGGCAGCCGACAATCATCAGCGCAATCTGGATCTCGCGCTCCGACAAGGCGTCGAACGGTGAATCACTGGACGGCTGGAATGACTTGAACACCAGTTGCTGGGCAATCTGCGGGCTGATGTAACGCTGGCCGGCAAACACCAGGCGGATGGCCTGCACCATTTCGTTGAGACCCGCGCCCTTGGTCAGGTAACCCGCCGCGCCGGCTTGCAGCAAGCGAGTCGGGAACGGATCTTCTTCACACACGGTGACGGCCACGACTTTGATATCCGGGTGACTGCGCAATAACTTGCGCGTGGCTTCAAGACCGCCGATCCCGGGCATCTTGACGTCCATGAGGACCACATCGGGTTTCAACTCCCGGGCCTTGATCAGGGATTCCTCCCCTGACTCGGCCTGACCGACCACTTGCAGGCCATCGATGTCAGCCAGCATTCGTGTAATACCTGTACGAACGAGATCATGGTCATCGACTACTAGCACCCTAATCAAGCAGACACCTCGCGATTTGGTCTTATAGGTTGCCGGACACCTTAGCAAAAAAGCAGCGTGCTGACCTAATGACAAACACCATATAAAAAGCACTTGTTCACCAGGGGTATCCGGTGGATGGTTGATGCGCTGCGAACGCCCTGCCCTAAGGCTCTCGGGCGTCCGCCTTTCTTTTCATGAGGCTGGAAACCGAAAGCTCGGCAAGGGTATGGGTCAGGTGCCGGATCGCGTCCTGATCTTCCTTGTACAAAGCCCGATAACTGACGAGGATTTTCTCTTCGCTCTGGCTGAGGTTATCGGCCCTGGTCGGGGTTCGCCTGCCGGTCACTATATAAAGGACATCGACCCCTTTTGCCGCCACCCGGGACAAGTAATCCGCCTTGGGCACACGGTCTCCATTTTCATATCTGCCTTGGGCATTGGCTTCCACGCCGCCAACTTCACCAAATTTTTTCTGCGACAACCCCAGGCGTTCCCTTTCCTGTCTTAACCGCGAACCGATTCCACTCATTTGGATGTATGATCCTTTTTTATGCACCCCTAGGGGTGTTACACCCTTCAAGCATTGAACAAATTTGAACGGTTTTGAACTATGCCCGGTATCCGCACTGCCGCACAAGCCAAGGCCTGGCTTGAACATCAAGGTAAATCGGTTCAACAGTTCGCCCGTGAACACGGGGTCGACCCAGCCACCACCTATCAGGTATTGGCCGGCCGCAAGAAAGGACGACGCGGAGAGGCGCACAAGGTGGCCGTATTGCTGGGTATGAAAGACGGCATCATCCTTGCCGAGCCGGAGGGTCCCGATCAGGCGCCCGCCTGATCCTCGACTGTCGCCACACTGCTCGGGACGACCGCCGCCCCACACAAAAACCAGCGGCTACGCATCCGCGGCGCTGCTTCGCTCCATCCGTAGAAAGCACTCGTCTTCCCCGACCACCTTCAGCCCCATGCGCCCATAGAGCGCCTGCGCCGGGTTGTCCTTGAACACCGTCAGCCGCAGCAGCCCGCGCCGTTCGCCGCGCGCCATCGCCCGCACCTGTTCGATGGCCCAGGCCCCGGCACCTTGCCCGCGAAACGCCTCAAGCACATGCAACTCGCGAATATACAAGGCCCTGGAATCGCGACTCAGGCTGACGAACCCCAGCACCTCGGCGCCCTGGCAGATCAGCAGGTTCTCCCGCCCGGCCCAGGCCACATCGAAGGCTTCGTCCAGCCACAACAAGTCGTGACGAATGTAATAGCCCAGCATGGTGCTGCGGGTCAGGTCGCGGGCGAACAGCAGATCCTCCGGGGTGTTGGCCGGACGCAGTTGGAAACCGTTCAAGGTGCTTCGACCGTCACTTGTTGACCACTCCAGCGACCGGCGTCACGCCGGGCGATCAGCAACTCATCGCCACAGCCTGCGGCGGCCACGATCAGAGCGCCATCCGGCCCCCAGATCGCGCTGCGGCCCGCCGACACCCAGCCTCCGGTCGGTCCGCCGTGGTTGGCCATCAGCACCAGCATCCCGTGCTCCGCGGCATAGCCCTGCAACAAGGCACTGTCCGCGGCGTAGCCGTTTTCGCTGATCAGCACGCCGGCGGCATAAATACCGGCACCGGACTGCGCCGCCGCACGCGCGTGGCTGGCCTGGGAGAAATCGGCGCACACCGCCAGGGCCACCCGGTCCTCGGCGAAGCTCAGGTTCGCGCCACCCGCGCCTGGGCTGAACACCAACTCCTCGCCGGCATGCAGATGCTGCTTGCTATAGACCGCCAACGACCCATCGGCCGCCAGCACCAGGGCGCCGATCAACAGCGGGCCCTCGGCCGACAGACGAATGGGCATGCCCACCACCGCCGTCACCCCCAGCTCCCGGGCCAGATCGCGTAACGGTTGCAACAACGGGCTCTGGGGCAAGACCGCCAGCTCGGCCGCCAGCGTGGGCTCGTAACCGGTCAGGGACAGCTCGGGAAACACCAGCAATTGCACGCCCTGCTCCGCCGCGGCGCGGATAAAGGCCTGGTGCCGGGCGATATTGCCCGGCAGGTCTCCGGCGACGGAAATCGATTGGGCGGCGGCAAGGGTCAGGGAAGTCATGATTCGTCCTGAATGAGCACAAATGAGGGCGAGGCGAGTGTGTCATAAAACTTCAAAGCGCTTAACTCATAGGCACTTACTGGTCATGTAATAGGAATTTCCGATTGAACCGCCACCCCGGCCTCTAGTAAGCTCGGCCCACTTCACGGAGAAACAGCATGTCGTCCCTCACCCTTTCCATGCATCGTCACACTGCCAACGCCTCGCGCGTCGGTGCGGCTGCCTGGGTGAAAAACGTCTGCGCTCCGGCGAGCTTTTATTTTGGGTATTGGTTTAGCCACTGGCGCGCCTGATACCCAAACGGCGCCCACTTGAACGGGTCGCCTACCAGAGAAAATCTCACCCCCGGTCGGCCTCCCGACCGGGGGTTTTGTTTTTCTGGGCCAACGATTTTTAACCACGACTTTCAGTAACACACCGAACTTACCGAGGATTGAAACCATGAACTACGCCACCTATTACCGTTACGACACTTGCACCACCTGGCGATTTAGCAGCCTCCGTTCGGGACAGCCTGCCGCCTCCGATCGGTCACCTACTGGTGGCAAACACACCTGCACAGCCAATCCGGCCAATTGTCGAACACCCCAGTAGGGCCGCGCGCGGGACACTACCCGCCGCCTGCCCAGGAAGCCTTGAACATGAACTCGTCCGTCTCCGCTCTGCCGCTGTCCACCCGCCACTGCGCCAACGAAACCCTGAGCCAGCGCCTGCCCAGCTCGCTGGAGCTCAAGCAGCAACTGCCGCTCAGCCCGGCCCTCGGCCAGCAAGTCGCCGCCCATCGCCAGGCGGTGCGCGCCATCCTCAACGGTGAAGACTCCCGTTTGCTGGTCGTCGTCGGCCCCTGCTCGATCCACGATCCCCAGTCCGCCCTGGAATACGCCAGCAACCTGGCCAGCCTGGCCGCCGAAGTCAGCGACGACCTGCTGCTGGTGATGCGCGCCTACGTCGAAAAACCGCGCACCACCGTCGGTTGGAAAGGCCTGGCCTACGACCCGCGCCTGGATGGCAGCGACGACATGGCCGGCGGCCTGACCCTGTCCCGTGAACTGATGCGCGAAATCCTCCGCCTGGGCCTGCCGATCGCCACCGAGCTGCTGCAACCCATGGCAGCGGGCTACTTCGACGACCTGCTGAGCTGGGTCGCCATTGGCGCGCGCACCACCGAATCGCAGATCCATCGGGAAATGGCCAGCGGCCTGGGCATGCCCGTGGGCTTCAAGAACGGCACGGACGGCGGCGTCGGCATCGCCTGCGACGCCATGCGCTCGGCAGCGCACCCGCACCGCCACTTCGGCGTCGACAGCCAGGGCCATCCGGCGGTGATCCAGACCCCGGGCAATCCCGACACTCACCTGGTGCTGCGTGGCGGCCATCGCGGCCCGAACTACGATCGCCAGAGCGTGGCCCAGGTCCAGCACGACCTGCAGAAGCTGAAGATCCCGGCGCGGATCATGGTCGATTGCAGCCATGCCAACAGCGGCAAGGACCCGTTACGCCAACCGGCGGTGTTCGGCGAGGTCCTGGAACAGCGCCTGCAGGGCGATTCGTCCCTGGTCGGGGTGATGCTGGAGAGCCATCTGTTCGAGGGTTGCCAACCCCTGAGCCCGACGCTGCGCTACGGGGTTTCGGTGACGGACGGTTGCCTGGGCTGGGACGCCACCGAGCAGTTGCTGCGCAATGCCGCCCGGCAACTGCGCAACAGCCGGCAAGCCATTCCGGCTTCCGCCTGAACCTGCACCGTAGGAACGAGTCTTGCCCACGATGAACGATAACGAGGTGTAACTGACCTTTCGCATCGCCTATATCGCGGGCAAGAGCTGGGCCTGTAGCCGCTGCCGCAGGCTGCGATCGGGGCGCAGCCCCGTAAACCTGAGGATGCGGCATGCCTGGGCTGCGCGCTCGTCCGGCCAGGCGACCGCCGGGCGGTCGATCGCAGCCTCGCCAAGGCTCGGCAGCGGCTACAGGTGGAGCTGCCGGCCATCCTTTGCTGCAATGCTTTGACGGAACTTTGACGAGAATTAGGCTACACAATCCGGTAGGCTCACCACTTTCTTGAAAGGAGCAACTCCCCATGGCCAAAGCCACTGCCCGTCACATCCTCGTTGCCAGCGAAGCCAAGTGCAACGAACTGAAAGCCGAAATCGAAGCCGGCGCCGACTTCGCCGAAGTCGCCAAGAAGAACTCCACTTGCCCATCCAGCCGTGACGGCGGCAACCTCGGCTCGTTCGGCCCAGGCCAGATGGTCAAGGAATTCGACACCGTGGTGTTCAGCGCCCCGGTCAACGTCGTGCAAGGCCCGGTGAAAACCCAATTCGGTTATCACCTGCTGGAAGTGACCAGCCGCCAGGACTGATCCTGTCGCGATTTGCGTGAACGACGGCCCGCCCTTTGGTGGGCCGTTGTGTTTGGGCTACGGCCCGCGCTGGTCAGCAGCGCGCCGGTAGCGTACAAATCGTGATCATCGATCACCCGGCTCTTAAGGCTGACAATGCGCCTGCTTTTCCCCTCCCTGATCTTCACCGCCCTGGCCCTGCTGCTGGGCACCGCGAGTGCCGATGCCGCACCGCAACACGCCTTGACCGTCTATGGCGAACCGGCCAAGTACCCCGCCGGCTTCAGCCACTTCGCCTACACCAACCCACGGGCGCCCAAGGGCGGGAGCATGCGCCGCTCGGCCATCGAGATCGGCCGCTTCGACCATGTGTTGCCCTACATCGACAAAGGCATCGGCGTCTCGCAACTCGACGGCTATATCTACTCACCCCTGGCCCAGCGTTCGCTGGATGAGCCCTACACCGTGTACGGCCTGGTGGCACAAAAGATGGAGCGTGCCGACGACGGCCTGTGGCTGCGTTTCTACCTCAACCCCAAGGCGCGCTTCGCCGACGGCCAGCCGATCACCGCCGAAGACGTGCGCTACACCTACAACCTGCTGATGACCCAGGGCAGCCTGCGTTATCGCACCCAATTCGCTGACGTCAAGGACGTCGAAGTCGAGTCGCCGCGGGTGATCCGCTTCGACTTCAAGAGCAATGAAAACCGCACCCTGCCCCTGGATATCGCGACCCTGCCGGTACTGCCCGAGCACTGGTGGAAGAGTCGCGACTTCGCTGGCGGCGGTGGCTACGAAGCGCCCCTGGGCAGCGGCCCGTACAAAGTGAGCAAGGTCGATAACGGCAACAGCATCACCTTCACCCGCGATGCCGACTGGTGGGGCAAGGACCTGCCGGTCAGCCGCGGCCTGTACAACTTCGACCGCTTCAGCATCGAGTACTTCGGCGACACCGATGTCGCTCGCCAGGTGCTGCGCGGCGGCGCCTACGACTACAACCGCGAGTTCTCCGCCACCGGCTTCTCCATCGGTTACGACAGCCCGGCCCTGAGCGACGGCCGCCTGCAAAAGGCCCACCTGGCCAAGGAGGCGCCACAACCGGCCCAGGGCTTCGTGTTCAACCTGCAAAAGCCGATGTTCCAGGATCGCCGCGTGCGCCAGGCCCTGGCCATGCTCTGGGACTTCGAGTGGAGCAACCGGCAGATGATGCGCGACCTGTACATCCGCCAGCAGAGCTTCTTCTCCAACAGCGCCCTGGCCGCGCGGGCGCTGCCGGATGCCGAAGAACTGAAGATCCTCGAACCGCTGCGCGGGCAGGTTCCCGACGAAGTCTTCACCCAGGTCTTCGAGGCGCCGAAAACCGACGGCAGCGGCCTGATCCGCGATAAACAGCTGCAAGCCCTGGCGCTGCTCGAAGCGGCCGGCTGGAAACCCGACGGCGACCAGCTGGTCAACGCCGACGGCGAGCCGCTGCGCTTCACCTTCCTCAACAGCCAGAACGGCATCGAACGCCTGCTATTGCCCTACAAGCGCAACCTGGCGCAGATCGGCATCACCCTGGAGATCCGCCGCATCGACGCCTCGCAGTACGTCAACCGGCTGATGGCCCGCGACTACGACATGATCGTCACCGGCTACCCGGTGACCACCTCGCCGGGGCTGGAGCTGTACAACTACTTCGGCTCGGCGGCGGCCAACGACCCCGGCTCCAGCAACCTGATGGTGCTGAAGAACCCGGCGGTAGACAGCCTGATCAGCGGCCTGGTCAAGGCCACCAGCCAACCGCAGATGCTGCGTTACGCCCACGCCCTGGACCGGGTGCTGCAATGGAATTACTACTGGATCCCCAACTACTACCCGCCGGGCACCTCCACCGTATGGTGGAACCGCTTCGGCATGCCGGACATTCCCGCCAGCAATGACGAAGCCATCGAAAGCTGGTGGGAAATGAGCCGCACGCCCCTGACCAACGAGCAAATGGCGGCCGAGCGCGTCCAGCGCGGCAAGCCCGGAGGGCCGCACTGATGCTGGCGTATATCCTGCGGCGCCTGCTGCTGATCATCCCGACCCTGCTGATCATCCTGCTGGTCAACTTCGCCATCGTCCAGGCCGCCCCCGGCGGCCCGGTGGAACAGGCCATCGCCCGCCTGCAAGGCATAGGCGGTGGCGGCAACCTCGGCGGTTCGAGCGATGGCATCAGCGGCAACTCACGGGCCAGCCGTGGCCTCGACCCGCAGCTGATCAAGGACATCGAGAAGCAGTACGGTTTCGACAAGCCGGCCCACGAGCGCCTGTGGCTGATGCTCAAGAGCTACGCGCAGCTGGACTTCGGCAAGAGCTTCTTCCGCGGCGCCACGGTCACCGAGCTGATCCTGCAGAAAATGCCGGTGACCATTTCCCTCGGGCTCTGGGCGACACTGATCACCTACCTGGTGTCGATCCCCCTGGGGATCCGCAAGGCGGTGCACCACGGCAGCCATTTCGATATCTGGAGCAGCACCGCGATCATCATCGGCTACGCCATGCCGGCCTTCCTGTTCGCCATGTTCCTGATCGTGATGTTCGCCGGCGGCACCTCGCTGAACTGGTTCCCGGTGCGCGGGCTGGTCTCGGAGAACTTCGAGCAACTGAGCACCCTGGGCAAGATCGCTGACTACTTCTGGCACCTGGTGCTGCCGGTAACCTCCCTGGTGATCGGCGGTTTCGCCACCCTGACCATCCTCACCAAGAACTCGTTCCTCAACGAGATCACCCGCCAGTACGTGGTCACCGCCCGGGCCAAGGGCCTGAGCGAGCGCCGGGTGCTCTACGGCCATGTGTTCCGCAACGCCATGCTGCTGGTGGTCTCGGGCATTCCCCAGGCCTTTATCAGCGTGTTCTTCGCCGGCTCCTTGCTGATCGAGGTGATCTTCTCCCTCGACGGCCTCGGCCGCATGAGCTACGAGGCCGCGGTGTCGCGGGACTATCCGGTGGTGTTCGGCTCGCTGTTCATCTTCACCCTGTTCGGCCTGCTGATAAAACTCATCGGCGACCTTTGCTACACCCTGGTCGACCCGCGTATCGACTTCGCCGCGAGGAACGCCTGATGCTCAAGCTCTCCCCGCTGGCGCGCCGGCGCTTCGACCGCTTCAAGAAAAACCGCCGTGGCTGGTGGTCGCTGTGGCTGTTTATCGGCCTGTTCATCCTCACCCTCGGTGGTGAGCTGATCGCCAACGACAAACCGCTGGTGGTCAGCTACCAGGGCTCGCTGTATTTCCCGGTGTTCAAGCGCTACACCGAGCAGGAGTTCGGCGGGCAACTGCCGTTCCAGGCCGACTACCGCAGCGACTACGTGCAGCAGCTGATCCGCCAGGACGGCGGCTGGCTGCTGTTCCCGCCGATCCCGTTCAGCGAAGACACGCCCAACTACGACCTCAGCCGCCCGGCGCCGAGCCCGCCGACCGCGGTCAACTGGCTGGGCACCGACGACCAGGCCCGCGATGTGCTGGCCCGGGTGATCTACGGCGCCCGGGTGTCGATCCTGTTCGCCCTGGCCCTGACCTTTATCAGCGCCCTGATCGGCATCGCCGCCGGTGCCCTGCAGGGCTATTACGGCGGCTGGGTCGACCTGCTGGGCCAGCGCCTGCTGGAAGTCTGGTCGGGGCTGCCGGTGCTGTACCTGCTGATCATCCTTTCCGGCTTCGTCGAGCCGAACTTCTGGTGGCTGCTGGGGATCATGGCGCTGTTCTCCTGGCTGGCCCTGGTGGACGTGGTGCGCGCCGAGTTCCTGCGCGGGCGCAACCTGGAATACGTCAAGGCCGCCCGCGCGCTGGGCCTCAACGACCGCAAGGTGATCGTGCGGCACATCCTGCCCAACGCGATGAACGCCACCCTGAGCTACCTGCCGTTCATTCTCACCGGGGCGATTTCCACCCTCACCGCCCTGGACTTCCTCGGCTTCGGCATGCCGGCCGGCAGCGCCTCCCTGGGCGAGCTGATCGGCCAGGGCAAGCAGAACCTGCAAGCGCCCTGGCTGGGCCTGACGGCGTTTTTCACCCTGGCGCTGATCCTCTCGCTGCTGGTGTTTATCGGCGAGGCGTTGCGCGATGCCTTCGATCCACGTTCCTGAATCAAGCGGACTGTTAAATGACTGACAACCTGATCGAAATCCGCGACCTCAATGTGGCCTTCAACGGTCAGAAAGTGGTGCGCGACCTGTGCCTGGATATCCGCCCCGGCGAGTGCCTGGCCCTGGTCGGCGAGTCGGGGTCGGGGAAGTCGGTGACCGCCCATTCGATCCTGCAATTGCTGCCCGACTGCGACACCCAGAGCAGCGGCAGCATCCGCTACCGTGGCCAGGAATTGCTCGGTGCCGAAGCACGGACCTTGCAGAAACTGCGCGGCGACCGCATCGCCATGATCTTCCAGGAGCCGATGACCTCGCTGAACCCGCTGCACAGCATCGAAAAGCAGATCGGCGAAACCCTGCTGCTGCACAAGGGCCTGGGCGGCAAGGCGGCCCAGGCGCGGATCCTCGAGCTGCTGCGCCTGGTGGGCATCCAGAAACCCGAGGAGCGGCTCAAGGCCTACCCGCACCAGCTCTCCGGCGGCCAGCGCCAGCGGGTGATGATCGCCATGGCCCTGGCCTGCGAGCCGGAACTGCTGATCGCCGACGAACCGACCACCGCCCTCGACGTGACGGTGCAGCGCAAGATCCTGCTGCTGCTCAAATCCCTGCAACAGCGCCTGGGCATGTCGCTGCTGCTGATCAGCCACGACCTCAACCTGGTGCGCAGCATCGCCCAGCGCGTCTGCGTGATGAAGGCCGGGCAGATTGTCGAGCAGGCGCCGTGCGAAACCCTGTTCACCGCGCCCCAGCACCCCTACAGCCGCGTGCTGCTCAATGCCGAGCCGGAAGGCGAAGCCCTGCCCCGGGACGAGCGCGAAGTGGTGTTGCAGGTGGACGACCTCAATGTGCAGTTCCAGATCGGCGGCGGGCTGTTCCGGCGCAAGCAATACCTGCGGGCGGTGGATGGTATTAGCCTGAGCCTGCAACGGGGCAAGACCCTGGGCATCGTCGGCGAGTCCGGCTCCGGCAAGTCGACCCTCGGCCAGGCGATCCTGCGCTTGCTGGACTCCGAAGGCAGCATCCGCTTCCAGGGCGAGGCCCTCGACGGCCTCAACCAGAAGCAGCTGCGCCCGTGGCGCAAGCAGATGCAGGTGGTGTTCCAGGACCCGTTCGGCAGCCTCAGCCCGAGGATGTCGGTGGCGCAGATCATCAGCGAAGGCCTGGAAGTGCACAGCCAGTCCACCGCCCAGCAGTGCGAGCAGCAGGTGATCCAGGTGCTGGAAGAAGTCGGCCTGGACCCGGCCAGCCGCCATCGCTACCCCCACGAGTTCTCCGGCGGCCAACGCCAGCGCATCGCCATCGCCCGGGCCCTGGTGCTCAAGCCGGCGCTGATTTTGCTGGACGAACCGACCTCGGCCCTCGACCGCACGGTGCAGAAACAGGTGGTGGCGCTGTTGCGTCAGCTCCAGGAACGCCACGGCCTGACCTACCTGTTCATCAGCCACGACCTGGCGGTGGTGCGCGCCCTGGCCCACGACATGATCGTGATCAAGGACGGCAAGGTGGTCGAACGCGGCCCCAGCCACGAAGTGTTCGACGCGCCGCAACATCCCTACACCCAGGAACTGCTGGCCGCCGCCCACCCGGCCTGAACCCGCATTCCCCTGTAGGAGCGAGCTTGCTCGCGATGCAAGCACCGCGGTATTGCAGGCCCACCGCGCCGAACCCACCGCAGGCAAGCCTCACTCCTACAGAAGCACCACTCTGTAGCCGCTGGCGAAGCCTGCGATCGACCGCGAAGCGGGCGCAGGGTCTGGAGGCCGCCGGAGGTCCTTCGGACCTTTCGCAGCCTGCGGCAGCGGCTACAGGGATAGCGGCAACCCTGATGGTCGCGTCGCCGTGAGGATTCCCGGCATAATCGGCGCCGCGCTCCCTTCAGGACCTCCCCCATGAACGACACCGAAAGCCTCAAGGATTACCAGCGGGTCCGCCAACTGGCGATCCGTTCGCTGTTCGAGATCATCGAGCAATCCAGCGAGGGCACGGTGATCGTCGACCGCGACGCCAATATCGTCTGGATGAACGAGCGCTACGCCCGGCGCTTCGGCCTGGAGTCGGCGGCGTTCGCCATCGGCAAGGCCTGCGAAAGCGTGATCCCCGGCAGCCTGTTGCGCGAAGTGGTGCGCACCGGGCGGCCGATCCTGCTGGACATGCAGGACACCCCCAAGGACCCGCTGGTGGTGATGCGCCTGCCGATCCACGACGCCGCCGGGGCGGTGATCGGCGCCATCGGCTTTGCCCTGTTCGACGAGCTGCGCAGCCTGTCGCCGATGCTCAAGCGCTACCTGAGCATGCAGGAAGAGCTGGCCTCGACCCGCTCGCTGCTGCGGGCGCGGCAGGCCAAATACAACTTCGCCCACTTCATTGGCACCAGCGCCGCCAGCCTGGAAGTCAAACGCCGGGCGCGGCGCAGCGCCAGCGCCGACTCGCCGGTACTGCTGCAAGGCGAGACCGGCACCGGCAAGGAGCTGCTGGCCCAGGCCATCCACGCCGCGTCGCCACGGGCGCACAAGGCCTTTGTCAGCATCAACAGCGCGGCGATTCCCGAGGCCTTGCTGGAGGCCGAGTTCTTCGGCACCGCACCCGGTGCCTTCACCGGCGCCGACCGCAAGGGTCGCGCCGGCAAGCTGCAGATCGCCCAGGGCGGCACGCTGTTTCTCGACGAGATCGGCGACATGCCCCTGCCCCTGCAAAGCAAGCTGCTGCGGGTGCTGCAAGAGAAAGAGTTCGAGCCGGTGGGCTCCAACGAGGTGATCCAGAGCGACGTGCGGGTGATCGCCGCCACCTCCACCGACCTGGAAGCGGCGATCAAGCGCGGCGAATTCCGCGCCGACCTGTATTACCGCCTCAATGTGCTGCCGATCCAGGTGCCGCCGCTGCGCGAACGCCTGGACGACCTGCCAGCCCTCAGCGAAGCCATCCTCGAAGAACTGCGCAGCCAGCACGAACTGACCCCCGATGCCCTGGCCCTGCTCGGCCAGCACGCCTGGCCGGGCAATATCCGCGAGCTGCGCAACGTGCTGGAACGCGCCGCCCTGCTCAGCGACGACCTGATGCTCAACGCCGGCGACCTGCGCGCGGCCATCGGTACCTTCAGCCCGGTGCCGCGCGCGACCAGCCCCCAGGCCGCCGAGGTGCAAGCCAACGAAACCTTCGCCGCCGCGCGGGAGCGTTTCGACCGCCAGGTGATCGAGTCGGCCCTGGCGCATTGTGGCGGCAAGGTGGGGCAAGCCGCGGCGCGCCTGGGGCTGGGGCGCTCGACCCTGTACAAGAAGATGGCGGCGCTGGGGATTGAAGAGTCTCAATAAAGAGACATCAATCTCCATGCAGAGACAGCCTTGAGCGCTTCGCGCTCATCGCGAGCAAGCTCGCTCCTACAAGGGTTTGCAGCGTACCTGTAGGAGCGAGCTTGCTCGCGATGACGCCCTTTCAACCACCAAAAGTCTCAAAGTAGAGACAAAACTCTGTTTCCACTCTCCAGAATCATAAAAATATCTTTATTTATCAAGCACTTAAACACATGGCACAAAACTCGCTATAGCCCCTCCCACACCCGCAACACCCTACAAAAATAACAATCCTGGAGAGACACACCATGAGTGTGATCATTGCCCTAGCGGCCCTCGCGCTGCTGATGTTGGCTGCTTACCGTGGCTACAGCGTTATCCTCTTTGCCCCCATCGCCGCCCTCGGCGCCGTCCTACTCACCGACCCGTCCGCCGTGGCGCCCGCCTTCACCGGCGTGTTCATGGAGAAAATGGTCGGCTTCATCAAACTCTACTTCCCGGTGTTCCTGCTCGGCGCGGTGTTCGGCAAGCTGATCGAGCTGTCGGGCTTCTCCCGCTCCATTGTCGCGGCGGCCATCCGCCTGCTCGGCACCCGCCAGGCAATGCTGGTGATCGTGCTGGTCTGCGCCCTGCTGACCTACGGCGGCGTGTCACTGTTCGTGGTGGTGTTCGCGGTCTACCCGTTCGCCGCGGAGATGTTCCGCCAGAGCAATATCCCCAAGCGCCTGATCCCAGCGACCATCGCTCTCGGCGCGTTTTCCTTCACCATGGACGCCCTGCCCGGCACCCCGCAGATCCAGAACATCATCCCCAGCACCTTCTTCAACACCACCGCCTGGGCCGCGCCCTGGCTGGGGGTGATCGGCACCGTCTTCGTGTTCTGCGCCGGCATGCTGTTTCTCCAGCGCCAGCGCAACAAGGCGCACAACGCCGGTGAAGGCTACGGCAGCGACCTGCGCAACGAGCCGGAAACCGCCGCCGACATCCAACTGCCCAACCCCTGGATCGCCCTGTCGCCACTGCTGCTGGTGGGCCTGATGAACCTGCTGTTCACCCACTGGATTCCCCAGTGGTACGGCAAGACCCACAGCCTGGCCCTGGCCGGCATGGCCGCCCCGGTGCAGACCGACGTCGCCAAGCTCACCGCCATCTGGGCGGTCCAGGCCGCCTTGCTGGTGGGCATCATCATGGTCCTGGTGTTCGGCTTCTCGGCCATTCGCGGCAGGCTGGCCGAGGGCAGCAAGAGCGCGGTCAGCGGCGCCCTGCTGGCGGCGATGAACACCGCTTCGGAATACGGCTTCGGCGCGGTGATCGCCTCCCTGCCGGGCTTCCTGGTGCTGTCGGACTGGCTGAAAAGCATCCCCAACCCGCTGGTCAACGAGGCCATCACCGTGACCCTGCTGGCCGGCATTACCGGCTCCGCCTCGGGTGGCATGAGCATCGCCCTGGCGGCCATGTCGGAGACCTTCATCAGCGCCGCCCACGCCGCCAACATCCCGCTGGAAGTGCTGCACCGCGTGGCCGCCATGGCCAGCGGCGGCATGGACACCCTGCCGCACAACGGCGCGGTGATCACCCTGCTGGCGGTCACCGGGCTGACCCACCGCCAAGCCTACAAGGACATTTTCTGCATTACGCTGATCAAGACCCTGGCCGTCTTCGTCGTGATCGCCACTTTCTACGCCACCGGCATTGTGTGAGGTATTCATGAGCAATCTTGCGGGCAAGACCGCCCTCGTCACCGGCTCCACCAGCGGCATTGGCTTAGGGATCGCCCTGAGCCTGGCCAAGGCCGGCGCCAACCTGATCCTCAACGGCTTCGGCGATGCCTCGACGGTGCTCGCCGAAGTCGCGCGCCTCAATAAAGACCACGGCGGCAAGGTCGGCCATCACCCGGCCGACGTCAGCGATCCGGCGCAGATCGCCGACATGCTCGCCTACGCCGAGCGCGAGTTCGGCGGCGTCGACATCCTGGTCAACAACGCCGGCATCCAGCATGTGGCGGCGGTCGAGGAATTCCCGGTGGAGCGCTGGGACTCGATCATCGCCATCAACCTGTCGTCGGTGTTCCACAGCACCCGCCTGAGCCTGCCCGGCATGCGCGCCAAGGGCTGGGGGCGGATCGTCAACATCGCCTCGGTGCATGGCCAGGTCGGCTCGGTGGGCAAGGCCGCCTATGTGGCGGCCAAGCACGGGGTGATCGGCCTGACCAAGGTGGTCGGCCTGGAGACCGCCACCAGCAACGTCACCTGCAACGCCATCTGCCCGGGCTGGGTCCTGACCCCGCTGGTGCAAAAGCAGATCGACGACCGCATCGCCGCGGGGGTCGACCCGCAACAGGCACAGCACGACCTGCTGGCGGAAAAACAGCCGTCCCTGGAGTTCGTCACGCCTTCGCAGCTGGGCGAGTTGGTCCTATTCTTGTGCAGTGAGGCCGGCAGCCAGGTGCGTGGCGCGGCGTGGAATATCGACGGCGGCTGGCTGGCGCAGTAAACCGCTGTAGCCGCTGCCGCAGGCTGCGATAGGTCCGAAGGACCTCCGCGACCTTGAGACCGCCACGACCGTTCCGGTCGATCGCAGCCTTCGGCAGCGGCTACAGGTAGAGTTGGACCCGCTTTGTGTGTGCAGCAGAAAAACAAGAGGCCACCCATGTCCGAATTACTCTGGCAACCCAGTGCCGAGCGCATCAGCAAGACCCGCATGGAAGCCTTCCGGCGCTTGATCAATCACCGTCACGACCTGGACCTCGACGGCTACCCCGCCCTGCACCAATGGAGCATCGAGCAGCGCGAAGCCTTCTGGCAGGCCATCGTCGACTTCTTCGATGTCGAGTTCCATGCGCCCCCCAGCGCGGTGCTGATCGAAGGTCGCAGCATGCCCGCCGCCCAGTGGTTCCCCGACGCCACCCTGAACTTCGCCGAACACCTGCTCAAGCGCCGTGACGACGGCGTCGCGGTAATCGCGATCAACGAGAACGGCCAGCGCGACCAGCTGACCTACAACCAGCTGGCGGCCCATGTCGCCGGCCTGCAACAGAGCCTGCGGGCCGCCGGCGTCGGCCTTGGCGACCGGGTCGCGGCCTGCATGCCCAACACCTGGCAGACCCTGGTGGGCATGCTCGCCACCGCCAGCCTCGGGGCCGTCTGGTCCAGCTCCTCGCCGGATTTCGGCACCCAGGGGGTGATCGACCGTTTCGGCCAGATCGAACCCAAGGTGCTGATCACCTGCGCCGGCTACCGCTACGCCGGCAAACAGATCGACCAGACGGCTAAGGTCAACGAGATCCTCGAACGCCTGCCGTCCCTGCAACAGCTGATCATTGTGCCGTACGCGCGGCCCGAAGCTCGCGCCGAAGACTTCCGCACCTCGGCCAGCGTCGCGCTGTGGGACGACTTCTACCGCCCCGGCGGCGAGCCAGCGTTCGTCGCCGTGCCCTTTGCCCACCCGCTGTACATCCTCTATTCCAGCGGCACCACCGGCGTGCCCAAGTGCATCATCCACAGCACCGGCGGCGTGCTGTTGCAGCACCTCAAGGAGCACGGCCTGCACACCGACCTGCACGCAGGCGAAGTGCTGTTCTACTACACCACCTGCGGCTGGATGATGTGGAACTGGCTGGTCTCCGCCCTGGCGGTGGGCGCCACGGTGCTGCTGTACGACGGCTCGCCGTTTCACCCGGCGCCCGAACACTTGATCGACCTGATCGACCAGGAAGGCATCAGTGTCTTCGGCACCAGCCCCAAGTACCTGGTGGCCCTGGAAAAGGCCGGCATCGAGCCGCGCCAGAGCCATTCCCTGGCCAGCCTCAAGACCCTGCTCAGCACCGGCTCGCCGCTGTCGCCGCAGAGCTTCGACTACGTGTACCGCGCGTTCAAACAGGACCTGTGCCTGGCCTCCATGTCCGGCGGCACCGATATCATTTCCTGCTTCATCATCGGCAACCCGCTGCTGCCGGTGCACCGCGGCGAAATGCAGGGCAAGGGCCTGGGCATGGCCGTCGAGGTCTGGAACGACCAGGGCCGGGCAGTGATCGGCGAAAAGGGCGAACTGGTCTGCACCCGGCATTTCCCGGCCATGCCCATCGGCCTGTGGCACGACCCGCGGCACGAGAAGCTGCGCGCCTCCTACTTCAGCCAGTTCCCCGGGGTCTGGGCCCAGGGCGACTACGCCGAGCAACTGGCCCATGGCAGCTGGCTGATTCACGGCCGCTCGGACGCCGTGCTCAACCCCGGCGGCGTGCGCATCGGCACCGCGGAAATCTACCGCCAGGTGGAGAAACTCGAACAGGTCCTGGAAAGCCTGGCCATCGGTCAGCAATGGGACAACGACGTGCGGGTGGTGCTGTTCGTGCGCCTGCAGGACGGCGTGCAACTGGACGACGCCCTGCAGGAGCAGATCCGCCAGGTGATCCGCGCCAACACCACGCCAAGGCACGTGCCGGCGAAGATCCTCGCGGTCAGCGACATCCCGCGGACCATCAGCGGCAAGATCGTCGAACTGGCGGTGCGCAACGTGGTGCACGGCTTGCCGGTGAAAAACACCGATGCCCTGGCCAACCCCGAGGCGCTGGAGCAGTTTCGCGATCGCCCTGAGTTGCGCGACTGATCGTTGCCCCTGTAGCCGCTGTCGCAGGCTGCGAACGACCCGCAGGGGCGCGATCTCAGGACCGCTGAAGGCCCTGCGGGCCTTTACGCAGCCTCGCAGGCTCGGCAGCGGCTACGAGGGCTGGGCGCGGTGCCAGTTGTAGCCGCTGCCGCAGGCTGCGCCCGGCACCGCAGGGGCCGCCAAACCGGGCGACCCGGTCCACCAGGTCCGGGGAAACCGCCCTCGCACCGGCTACGCCGTCGATCGCGGCCTGCGGCAGCGGCTACAATGCCGACGTGATGCACGCTCAGGACACCCCCGACATGAACGCCTCCCCCTCCGGCAGCGAAGCCGAAACCCTGATTGCCCGGCTGGACTGGGCCGCCACGCCGCTGGGCGCGGTCGACCACTGGCCGCAGAGCCTGCGCACCGCGGTGGACATCGTGATTCACTCGCCGATGCCGATGCTGTTGTTGTGGGGCGCGCAACTGACACAGATCTACAACGACGGTTTCGCCCTGCTGGCCGGCAACAAGCACCCTGGCGCCTTCGGCCAGTCGACCCACCTGACCTGGCCGGAACTCCAGGACTTCACCGCGCCGATCTACCAAGCCGTGCTGCAAGGCCAGGTGCGCACCTTCAGCGAAAAACCCTTCACCCTGCTGCGCCAGGGCCGCGAGTCGGATGTCTGGCTGGACCTGACCTACAGCCCGATCCGCGACGAAAGCGGCGAAGTCGCCGGGATCCTGGTCACCAGCATCGAAACCAACGAGCGCCGGCGCATCGCCCTGGAACTGGAGCAGCGTTCCGCAGCCAGCCTCAAGGCCCAGCACGAAACCGAAGAGCGCCTGCAACTGGCGCTGGCAGCGACCGACGCAGTCGGCACCTGGGACTGGGACATCGGCGACGACCGCTTTATCGCCGACGCCCACTTCGCCCAACTGCACAGCATCGACCCGGCCCAGGCCGGGCAACTGCCCATCAGCGACTACCTCAAGGGCGTGCACCCGGAAGACCGTGGCATGGTGGCGCGCAGCATCAAGCACTGCATCACCCACGGCACCGAGTACGCCGAGGAATACCGCCTGCAACAGCCCGACGGGCAGATCCGCTGGGTCTTCGCCCGCGGGCGCTGCTACAAGGATCACCACGGCCGGCCGGTGCGCTTCCTCGGCGCCGCCCTGGACCTGACCGACCGCAAGCAGATGGAACAGGCGCTGCGCCAGAGCCAGACCGAATTGCAGCTGATCATCAACGCCATGCCGGTGCTGATCGGCTACGTCGACCACGAAGAGCGCTTTCGCCTGAACAACAGCGCCTACCTCGACTGGTACGGCCTGACCCCGCAGGAGCTGTACGGGCGGACCATCCGCGAAGTGGTGGGGGACGAGATCTACGCCACCCGCGCCGACAAGATCGCCGCCGCCCTGGCCGGCAAACCCTGCAGCTTCGAAGCCAACTCGCCGCACCGCGACGGGCGCGCGCGGCATGCGCTGATGAAGTACCTGCCGCGCTACGGCGCCGACGGCGCGATCAATGGTTTCTACATTTTCGTGATCGACGAAACCGAGCGCAAACAGACCGAGGAAGCCCTGCGCAACCTCAATGAAACCCTGGAAGAACGGGTGGCCGAGCGCACCCAGGCGCTGGCCGCCGCCAACCAGCGCCTGCAGAGCGAGATGTTCGAACGCGAGCGCGCCGAAAACGCCCTGCGCCATGCGCAGAAGATGGAAGCCGTAGGCCAGCTCACCGGCGGCATCGCCCACGACTTCAACAACATGCTCACCGGCATCATCGGCAGCCTGGAGCTGATGCAGCGCTACATCGACGCCGACCGCAGCGCGGAAATCGGCCGTTTCACCGAAGCGGCGATGTCCTCGGCCAAGCGCGCGGCCGCCCTCACCCACCGCCTGCTGGCGTTCTCCCGGCGCCAGTCGCTGGACCGCCGGCCGCTGGAACCGAACCAGCTGGTGCGTTCACTGCAGGACCTGTTCAACCACACCAAGGGCGAGCATATCGAGCTGAAGATGAACCTGGGCGCCAACGTCTGGTCGATCAACAGCGACGCCAGCCAGCTGGAAAACGCCCTGCTCAACCTGGTGATCAACGCCCGCGACGCCATGCCCGACGGCGGCGTGCTGACCATCGAGACCGCCAACAGCTACCTCAACGGCAGCGACCTGGGCACCCTGGAACCGGTCAAGGCCGGCGACTACGTGATGCTCGGCGTCAGCGACAACGGCGCCGGCATGACCCCGCGAGTGCTGGCCAAGGCCTTCGATCCGTTCTTCACCACCAAGCCCATCGGCCAGGGCACGGGCCTGGGGCTGTCGATGATCTACGGCTTCGCCCAGCAATCCGGCGGCCACCTGACCATCAGCAGCGAGCCGGGCCAGGGCACCTGCGTGCGCCTGTACCTGCCGCGCCTGTACAGCGCCGCCCAACCCGCCAGCCCGGCACCGGCCAGCGTCGAAGCGCCGTACGCGGTGGCCGGCGAATCGGTGATGCTGGTGGAGGACGACCCGGCGGTGCGCATGCTGGTGCTCAACGTGCTGAGCGAACTGGGCTACAGCGCCTTCGAGGCCGAGGATGCCAAGAGCGCGCTGCCGTTGCTGGAGTCCGAGCGGCGCGTCGACCTGCTGGTGACCGACGTCGGCCTGCCGGGCATGAATGGCCGGCAACTGGCGGAGATCGCCCGCCAGCAGCGGCCGGAACTCAAGGTGCTGTTCATGACCGGTTACGCGGAAACAGCCGCCGAGCGCCAGGGCTTTCTCGACGCCGGGATGGACCTGATCGCCAAGCCGTTTTCCATCGAGGCGCTGGCCCAGAAGATTCGTCAGATGATCGGCCGGCAGGGCTGATTTCAGGCATAATCCGCCCCGCCGTCCGCACCGTTCCAAGGTAACTGCCCCATGAAAGCCCAAGCCCGCCACATCCTGGTGAAAACCGCCGAAGAGGCCGAACAGCTCAAGCAGCGCATCGCCAAGGGCGAAGCCTTCGACGTGCTGGCGAAGAAATACTCCACCTGCCCCTCCGGCAAACGCGGCGGCGACCTGGGTGAAGTACGGCCGGGGCAGATGGTCGGGGCCATCGACCAAGTGATCTTCAAAAAGCCCCTGCGCACCGTGCACGGGCCGATCAAGAGCAAGTTCGGTTACCACCTGGTGCAGGTGTTCTACCGCGATTGACCGCGTCGCTCACCACGCTTCGACCACGCCCCCGTAGCCGCTGCCGAGCTTGCGAGGCTGCGATCGACGGCGCAGCCGGCGCAAGGGCGGTATCCCCAATTTTTCAGGTAGACCGCGCCGCCAGGTTTTGCGGCCCCTGCGGTGCCGATCGCAGCCTCGCAGGCTCGGCAGCGGCTACAGGCTGGCGTCAGGTTCTTGGGATAAGGGCCCCCGGCACCTGAATCACCCGGCTCGCCAAGCGATGCCCGGCCTGCGCCGCCTGCTGCGGATTGCCGCCCTTTAGTCGACACGCCAGATACGCCGCACTGAACGAATCCCCCGCCGCCGTGGTGTCCACCACCTGCTCCACCCGCTGCGCCGGCACCTCGAACGACTCGCCGCCACAGCGGATCAGGCACGCTTCGGCGCCACGCTTGAGCACCACTTCCGGCGTGTCCGCGTAGGCCGCCAATACCACCTGGCTGTCGGCATAACCGAACAGCGCCTGCTCGTCATCCACCGTCAGCAGCGCCAGATCGACATAGCCCAGCGCCTCGCGATAAGCCGCCTGCGCCTGCTCCACCGAAGCCCAGAGCCGTGGCCGGTAGTTGTTATCGAAGACGATCTGCGCCCCACGCTTGCGTGCTTCAACCAAGGTCTCGATCAGCTTCTTGCGCCCCAACTCGCCGAGCACCGCCAGGGTGATGCCGCTGAAATACAGCACCGCGTAGGTCGGCAACGCCGCGAGGATCGGCTCGGCCGCGGGGGTGGTGAAACAGTCGCGCACCGCCGCTTCGTTGCGCCAGTAAAGAAAGCGCCGCTCGCCCTTGGCGTCGGTCTGGATACAGTACAACCCGGGCAAACGCCCCGGCAGGCGCTGGACCATGCCCAGGCCGATGCCTTCCTCGGCCCAGCTCTGGCACATCGCATCGCTGAAACTGTCGTCACCCAAGGCGGTGACATAGTCGACGCAAGCGCCCTCGCCCAATTCACGGGCCAGGTACACGGCGGTGTTCAGGGTGTCGCCGCCGAAGCTCTGTTGCAGGCTACCGTCGGCGCGGTGTTGCAGTTCGATCATGCATTCGCCGATCAGGGCGATGCGTTTCCCGGTGCTGGAAGTCTTCATGGAGGTGTCTCTGACGATTTTTTGTTGTTGGAAAGGACGTCATCGCGGGCAAGCCTCGCTCCTACAAGGTTGGTGTCGTTTGCCAAGGCGTATACGCCTCATATACGTAGGAGCGAGGCTTGCCCGCGATCACCTGCGCAGCAGGTGCCAGCCCCACCTTAGAAACAGGTCTCCATGCTCTCCAGCACATCCAGCCGCTCATCCACCAGCAACCCGGTGCGCCACTTATCAAAGGTCAAACACGGGTGTGAAGTACCGAAGGCAATAATGTCCCCCACCCGCAACTCAACCCCCGGCGCCACGGTCATGAACGCATGCTGGTCCATCACCGCTGTGACCTTGCAGGCGCTGACATCATCACCCTTGGCCGGCAGCACACCCGGCTTGTAGCGCAACAATGGCACCGGCAGACCGGCGTCATAGGCCACGTCGCGCTTGCCCAGGGCGATCACCGCGAACCCCGGCTCCGGCAGGGACTGCACATGGGCCCAGACTTCCAGCGCCGGACGCAGGCCTTCGTGCAGGTCGCTGCGTCGGTCGAGCACGCAGCACTGCGCCTCTTTATAGATGCCATGGTCGTGGGCCACGTAACTGCCGGGGCGCAGCACGCTGAGGAAACGCCCCTGGGCGTTCTGCGCCTCGAAGGACTCGGCGATCAGGTCATACCAGGCCGACCCCGAGGCGGTGATGATCGGCTTATCGATAGCGAACAGCCCGTCGTCCTGCAACTGCACCGCCAGGCGCACCAGGGACGCGGCGAACTCCCGAATGCCACTGACCGCGTGATCGCCATGGATCACCCCTTCGTAGCCCTCGATACCGCACAAGGCCAGGGCCGGTTGCGCCTTGATCGCCTGCGCCAGCGCCAGCACTTCCTGTTCGCTGCGGCAGCCACAACGGCCGCCGACCACGCCGTACTCGATCATCACGTTCAGGCGCACCCCGCGCGCGGCGAAGAACTGCCCGAGGTCGGCGACGTTGTCCGGGTGATCGACCATGCAATAGAAGTCGAACGTCGGGTCGGCCAGCAGCTCGGCGATCAGCCCCATGTTCGGCGTGCCCACCAACTGGTTGGCCATCAGCACCCGACGCACGCCGTGGGCATAGGCCGCACGGGTCTGCACCGCGGTAGCCAGGGTGATGCCCCAGGCGCCCGCCTCCAGCTGCCGACGGAACAGCGCCGGGGTCATGCTGGTCTTGCCGTGGGGCGCCAGCTCGGCGCCGCTGTCGCTGACGAACTTCTGCATCCAGCGGATGTTGTGTTCCAGCGCCACGCGGTGCAGCACCAGGGCCGGCAGGCTGACATCGCGCACCAGGCTGACGCCCGGTTGGGCGGCGCCCTTTTCCACCGCGGCATTGATCAAGGCAGAAGACATATTCGAACTCCTTACGGCGCAGCCACAGGGGCTGGCATTAGTCGTTGATGCGACGGGCCAGGCGATTCGCGCTGTCGATCAGCACCCGGCGGTAGTCGGCGTAATTGTTCTGGGCATCGGCCCGTGGCGCGACGATGCACAGGGTGCAGATGCACACCCCGCGCTCGTCTCGCACCGGAGCGGCGAAGCAATGGGTAAAGGTGTCGGCCACGCTGTCGAAGGAAAAGAAACCGTCCTGCGTGGCCTGACGGATTTCCTTCAAGAAGGTCGCCACAGGCAGGTGCTCCCCGTCAGGGAGCATGAAGTCGCGCTCGTCGATCAACTCGACGATCTGCTCATCGCTCAAATGCCCCAGCAACAAGCGCCCGGAAGCGGTCCAGGGAATCGGCGCGTTCTCGCCGATATTCGAGGAGATGCGGAAATGCCGCTCGCCCTCCTTCATCAGCGCCACCGTGTATTTGCGCCCGTTGAGCAGGCACATCTGCGCGGTCTCGCGGGTCTGGCTGACAATCTCCTGCAAGGCCGAGTCGGCCTCGCGGGTCAGGTCGAAATGGCGCAGATGGGCCTGCCCCAGGAAGTACAGTTGCCGGCCCAGGTACACATGCCCGTCCTGGCCCACCGGCTCCAGAACCCGCCGCTCCAGCAAGGACGCCACCAGCTCGTACACCGTGGACTTGGGGCTGCCGATGCCCTTGGCGATATCGTTGGGCCGCAACGGCTGGCCGATCTCCTTGAGGAAATCGAGAATATCGAACGCCCGGTCCAGCCCCTTGGCCCGACGCTTGATGGTGTCTTCGGTCATCTTTGTGCCTTTTGCAAAAAACTGCGAAATTTCCGGCGCCCCAAAACCCCGGCATTGCCCCTATCCCCGTAGCCGCTGCCGAGCCCGCGAGGCTGCGATCGACCGCAACGCGGGCGCATGGATTTCAAAATCGCCGCGTCCCCTTCGTTGGAGTGCCGCCCAGATCGATCGCAGCCTCGCGGGCTCGGCAGCGGCTACAGGCGTCTACAAAAACGCCGCAAATCAGCCCTTCTTCTTATAAGCCACACAATCGATCTCAACCTTGCAATCCACCATCATGCTGGCCTGCACACAAGCCCGCGCCGGCGCGTGCTCCGGCTTGAAATACTCCCCGAACACCTTGTTGAAACTCCAGAAATCCCGCGGATCCTCCAGCCACACCCCAACCCGCACCACATCCTCCAGGCCATACCCCGCTTCCTCCAGGATCGCCACCACATTGCGCATCGTCTGATGGGTCTGCTCAACGATCCCTCCATGAATAATTTCGCCATCCAGCGCCGGCACCTGACCGGACACATACAACCAGCCATCGGCCTCAACGGCGCGAGCGAAAGGACGGGGTTGGCCACCGCCGGCGGTGCTGCCGGTGCCGTAGCGAGTGATGCTCATGGGGTGTTTCTCCTGATTGGAAAATGAATGGGTTAAAAATCTAGGTTTCTCAGAGGCCAGACCAAAAACAGAGCCTGTGTTGCAACGGCTAGCGATCGATGGCAGCGAGTTACAGCAATAAAAATTCCGCTACAGCGGAATCAAGTTTTAAATAACGGAATAAAACATAAAAAGTGTGCCATGAGAAATGAGGTCGGGATAGGGAACTGGGAATTTTTTTGCGAATCAAGGGGATGGTTTATCCGAGAAAAATGCTACGGAGAGTCTGCAATTGAACGGTACTGAAGGCTACAACGTGCAAGTAGAAACAACCCAAAGCGGTGTAACCCATGGAGGGGGGGTAATATCAAGGCAGCAATGACACTTTTGAATTAAGAACCATTCTTTGGTCTTCGCCAGTCGCCTCCGAAGTGATTTTCAAGCCTTGTACATACTCAAAAAAATACAAAAGCATCATATACAGCTTGCACTCATCATGATAAAAAGCCATCACACCCCAAGAAAAGCACCCTTAATACACAACAGATACTAAAAACAGCAACAGTAAAATCTATAAACTACAAAACTGTCATATCGTAAGCAAAAAATTCCAGGATGGTAATATAAAGCCATGAAGCTAGAGAAACTAAACTATCTTGAACAAGCGCTAATAAAAGAATTCAGCCAAGAAAACATCAGCGCCCTCCTATATTACAAACATGACTCAAACTGGTTCAGTCTTACAGAAAAACTAGACCAATCAGACCCGTTAACAACAAGTCTGGAAGCAACAAAACAGAAGTCTGCAATATACCACCCTCCCAAGAGCTTGATCGCTTATTTCTTCATTTCAAGTTCAGACGCCGTAATTTCTCTTGAATTTACTAAATCTCCTCGCTCCATCAAAAAAAATAAATGCCGCCTACAAATTGAAAAAATACAAGAGAGCTCTTTTAATGCTTATAGAGTCTCCCACAACCCCCTGACATTTTTACTAGCAAAAGATGCGTTCAAAGAAAAGCTATGGTTTTCAATAAAAGAACTTGAAACTGACAACTTAGGAGATAGTGAAACGCAGGGAAATAAATCCCCCAAAATGCTAGCTGTACTTGCTCTAGACATTGACTTTTTCAAGCAAGTCAACGACACCTGGGGACACTTATACGGAGACCAAGTACTCAAAGTTTTTGGAAAGCGCCTAGATGACATGGCACGCCAAATACAGAGACAAACTGAAGAAAGCGTCTCTATTCATGCCGGGCATCCCTCTGGAGAAGAGTTTCTCATCTTAATAGAGGCATATGAGATCCGTGAAAAAATTGAAAAATGGGCCAATGATTTCAGATCAAAAATTGCAGAAGATTTACTTCCATCAGAAAGCGAATGGCAATGGCTCTGTACAAATTCAGATTTATCAGCGCTAACTCCACCATCCATTCAAGACAGAACAATAACAACAAGCATTGGAGTTGCTTTATACACATCAAACACCGACATGGGCACAGCTACCGATCTAGTATCGAGCTTACTTGAAGCAGCCGACACCGCACTTTATCGCGCAAAAGCAGCAGGTAGAAATCAAGTAATATTTTATGACGACATACTTTCAAACTGCGGAAGAATAATCGAACTCGACTCAAACACAAGAGTTGCCGCAATAGATATCGGTGCAAATGTCGGAGTGACCATAGGTCAGGAGTTCAAAGTCTTCGCTCCAACCTTTACTGGCAAAACAAAATTCTCAGTGACTAACGGCAGAACCACTAGGACTTTAGGTTTCTATCCCAGAGTAGAAAGCGCTCGAATCACCGTATTCAACACTCAACCAGAAATCTCCTTCGCCTTTATATCTTCAACAGACACCAAAGTACACATAGAAGAAGGTTCGCACTTAGAAGCTATCCCTGCAGGTAGCATTGGGCATTTACTACCAAGTTCTTCAAAGTACTACCCCGCATCAAACGAAGCATTACAAAGCAATATAGAGTCACTCCAAGAGTTCATCAAAGACCGCCCAAAAAGCAATACAATACCATTTGCCATTATCATTAGATTCTCCCGTGAAACTGGTTACCTTAAAAAATTTGGGACCGCAGCTCTAAACATTGCATTAGCAAGACTTTATCGCGAAGCTCAAAGTAAATTTTATGCAGCAAAACCAGTAGAAATCCTTGACCAAGGGTCTATCTGCATAGTCGGTGCCCATGAAGCATATTCAGAAAAAATAGCTACCGACCTAACAGATCAGATCGCAATGGAATTTCCTGATCTAGGTGTTGTAAGTGGAATTTTCTGCTCTGGCGATCTAGCAGATGGTATCGAACCAAGCAATGCAATTGAATTTGCACGATTTGCCGCATCCGACCACGGACGCACCTCCGCCTCAAGAGTACGCCACTTCAGTTATCTCACTGCCAAGGACGTATTACAATCTTTAAGAAGATCCGGCTCCTATGAAATAGCGCAAACCGACTTTGAAAGATTACGAAGCCTAGGGATAAATAACGCCGACATATTAAATATGGGTGGACTTATATACAGCGCATTAGGCCAATACCAAAAAGCCTTACCACTTTACCAAGAAGCGATCAACAAAGATCCAAAAATCAACATATACAAAACAAATTTCGGAACAACCTCATACCAACTAAGCAAAATAGAGCCCGCCTTGGAAATCCTAAACAAACTGCCGCAAGCCGACATAAATAAAATCTTAAAATCACACCCTTATGGCTATACTTCATACGTTGCCATGCTTGCAAAAGCTAAAACTTCAGCCCCGCACCTTTTCCTGAGAAATAGGTTTTTACTTATTGCCCCTATCGCTTTAGGACTTGCGACTATTCCACAACATCAGTCAAAACTTATTAAGCAAGCTTTATCTACAGACTAACTAGTACCTTTCCGGACAGGGGAATATCTATCCTTCTGTTCGGAATTATTTCAAGCATATAGACCTATATCAGTACGAGCAAATCGAGAACTTTAGAAATATTATATTCTAACTATTATGCCGCCAACTATCTTGCTCATTTTCTAATCTCCCCTTATAGTTCGCTCGTCGCTGCAAATTCAGCGACCTGACTTGGCCGTCAGCATCCTAAGCGCACAGGCGCTCCCCATAACAAGGCAAGCGCTTTTTTTGCGCTCGCACGTTTGTGTTATGGCGACTGTGCGTGGGACACCTTCGGGTGTGCCGGGATGCTTAGGCCCGGTCGGCCAACCCGCGTACAGTTGCCACCCTGCTTCGCTTGGCCGCGATTGGTGGTAGCTACCTAAGTTATGGAGCGTCACTAATATGGATTACCAACCTCTCACCTCCTCCAACACCACCGACCACCCCGTCGCCTTTATCAACCCTCAAGCCCCCTTGCTTGACCTGCTGATCTACGCCGGCCTGCGCATCCGCGCTGCCCGGGACATGCTGGACAGCGTATCCGGCATGACCAGCCGCAACGCCGACGACCTCGACCTGATGCGCTTCTCCAGCGTGGCAACCTTGTTGTTGCAGGACGGGTGCGATGTGCTGCACGTGGTTGAACAACGGGCGATGGAGCTGCCAGAGCCTTAAACCGAACCGCCCTAGCCTTTGCTCTTGCTGTGCTTTGGCTTTGGCCTTTGATCCACCCGCCCCATCGGGAGGCCGAGTGGAGGCGTTCATCAGGGGGATGGCGCGCAGCGCCCCTCGACGCAGTCGAGGACATCGTATGGAGGTCGAAGCGAAGCCGACCGGAGTCGATGCCCCCTGATGGACGCCGGAGCGAGGGAACCTGAGCGCAGCGAAGGCCGTACGCAGGGGCAAGACTTTTTGGTTACTTTTGGGGCGTTTGCCAAAAGTGACCCGCCGTAAGGGCGGAACCATAAGTAGCCGTGACCGCAGGAATGGATATGTACCCCGTCCCAAAAATGCAGCGCCAGCACAGACGCCATCGCGGGCAAGCCTCGCTCCTACAGAAGCTTGTAAAAAGTGACCCGCCGTAAGGGCGAAACCATAAGCCGCCGTGACCGCAGAAACGGATATGTACCCCGTCCAAAAAATGCAGCGCCAGCACAGACGCCATCGCGGGCAAGCCTCGCTCCTACAGAAGCTTGTAAAAAGTGACCCGCCATCAGGGCGGAACCATAAGCCGCCGTGACCGCAGAAACGGATATGTACCCCGCCCAAAAAATGCAGCGCCGGGACGGACGCTATCGCGAGCAAGCTTCGCTCCTACAGGTCGGTGTCATACCGAGAAATCGTGGCTACCGCAGTAACACCCATGCAGGCCACCACCCTATTCCACTGCTCAAATCGCGGATTCAGGTTTAGCGGGCGCTAGCGCCCGATCGCAGCCTGCGGCAGCGGCTACAGAGTCCGCGATGTTACCTATGTGCTTGAACGAATCTGCTACCCATGTGGGTGAACCAGTCCCCAACAAAGGACCATTAGCGCGGGGATGCATAGGTATACCGGCCAGCACCACCAGTGACGCCACCACCGTCATCGCGAGCAAGCTCGCTCCTACAGGGTGGAAGCGTGGGGCCGGGGCTCTGCCCTGGTGGATCGCAAGCATTATTGCAATCCCCACAACAGCTCATTGCAAAAGATAGCTAGCTAACTATCAAGATTTCTTATTACCCTCCGGTCTCCAGCCAAATGCTGTCCGCAGGGCTCTAGCCTGCCTATCCGGACAGCATCGATTACTGATGAGGTCACCCATGGAACCAGGCAGTTATCAATTGAGCATGAGCGTGCTCATGACGCCCGACAAAGCCAATTTCTCCGGCAACGTGCACGGCGGCGCTCTGCTGAAGTTGCTCGACGAAGTGGCCTTCGCCTGTGCCAAGCGCTATGCCGGGCGCTATGTGGTCACGCTGTCGGTGGACCAGGTGATCTTCAAGGAGCCGATCCATGTCGGCGAGCTGGTGACCTTCCTCGCCTCGGTCAATTACACCGGACGCACCTCGATGGAGGTCGGGGTCAAGGTGATGACCGAGAACATCCACGAACGCACGGTGCGCCACACCAACAGTTGCTACTTCACCATGGTCGCCGTCGACCCCGACGGGCGCCCGCACCCGGTGCGCGCCTTCGTGCCGGAAACCGCCATCGAACAACGCCGCTACGCCCAGGGTTTGCTGCGCAAACAGCAGCGCCAGGAGCTGCAGGAGCGCTATCGGCAGATCCGCAACTCGGATTGAACCCGCCCTGCCCGCCTGAACCCATGTCTTGCGATTTGCCCAAGGAACGACCATGAAGATATCGCTGCTCAGTCGCTACGCGACCCTGACCCTTTGCCTTGCCCTTACCTTGTTCGGCCTGTTGTATTGGCCCGCCAGCCCCTGGGGCCAGGGGCTGATCGTGCTGGCCGGGGTGCTCAGCCTGGTCGGCCTCAACGACCTGCTGCAAAGCCACCATGCGGTGCGCCGCAACTACCCGATCATCGGCAATATCCGTTACCTGATCGAGTCGATTCGCCCGGAGATCCGCCAGTACCTGCTGGAAGGCGACGACGAGAAGCTGCCCTTCTCCCGCTCGCAGCGTTCGATGGTCTACGCCCGCGCCAAGAACCAGCCCGCGGAGAAGGCCTTTGGCACCCTGGCCGACGTCTATCAGCCCGGCTTCGAATTCATCAGCCATTCCATGGTCCCGGGCGATGCTTGCGACCCCAGCCAGTTCCGCGTGGTCGTAGGCGGGCCGGATTGCCTGCAGCCCTACAGCGCCTCGGTGTTCAACATCTCGGCCATGAGCTTCGGCGCGCTGAGCGCCAACGCCATCCGCGCCCTGAACAAAGGCGCCCGGCTCGGCGGCTTTGCCCACGACACCGGGGAAGGCAGCATCAGCCCCTATCATCAGGAATTCGCCGGCGACCTGATCTGGGAAATCGGCAGCGGCTACTTCGGTTGCCGCACCCTGGACGGTCGTTTCGATGCCCAGCGCTTCTCCGAGCAGGCCAGCCATCCGCAAGTGAAGATGATCGAAATCAAGCTCAGCCAGGGCGCCAAGCCCGGCCATGGCGGCATCCTGCCCAAGCACAAGGTCACCGCCGAAATCGCCAAGACCCGTGGCGTGCAGATGGGCCATGACTGCGTGTCGCCGGCGCGGCACTCGGAGTTCAGCACGCCCATGCAACTGCTGGAGTTCATCGTCAAGCTGCGCAACCTGTCCGGTGGCAAGCCGGTGGGCTTCAAGTTCTGCGTGGGTCATCCCTGGGAGTTCATGGCCATCGTCAAGGCCATGCTCGAGACCGGCATCCAGCCGGACTTTATCGTGGTCGACGGCAAGGAAGGCGGCACCGGCGCCGCGCCTCGCGAGTTCACCGACAACATCGGCATGCCCATGCGCGAGGGCCTGCTGTTCGTGCATAACACCCTGGTCGGCGCCGGCCTGCGCTCGCAGATCAAGCTGGGTGCCAGCGGCAAGGTGATCAGTGCCTTCGACATCGCCAGCGTGCTGACCATCGGCGCCGACTGGGTCAATGCCGCGCGCGGTTTCATGTTCGCCATCGGCTGCATCCAGTCGCAAAGCTGCCACACCAACAAATGTCCCACCGGCGTCGCCACCCAGGACCCGCTGCGCCAGAAAGCGTTGCAGGTCACGGACAAGGCCGAGCGGGTGCACAACTTCCATCGCAACACCCTGGTCGCCCTTGGCGAGATGCTCAGCGCCGCCGGCCTCGACCACCCGGCGCAGTTGCAGGCCAAGCACCTGGTGCGGCGCCTGACCACCACCGAGGTCCGGCTGTTCTCGCAGATCCACGTGTTCCTCGAACCCGGCGAGCTGTTGCAACGCCCCATCAGTTCGGAGTTCTACGCACGCATGTGGAACATGGCCCAGCCCCACAGCTTCGCGCCGCTGGTTGTGGCTACGCCCGCCAGGATTGAGCGGCTGACACCGGCTTAGTTTTTGAAGGACGCGGTGGCCGCTCGCGCTGGATGATGGGTATCAGGTCCAGGGTTGAAGGGCGGCGGCTGCCGGCGTCAGCGCATTCCAGAAGTCAGATCGTGACGGGCGCAAGCGCCCGATCGCAGCCTGCGGCAGCGGCTACAGGGGCCACAGACCATTGCGCGGATAGTTTGAGCTTCTCCTGGCGGACTAACGCTTCCTGGCTTGCTGATAGACACTCCCCCGCTCCCGCTTGCCCACGGCAATGACCGTCACCACCAACACCTCATCCACCACCCGATACACCAGGCGGTAGCCCGCCGTACGTAATTTGATTTTGTAGGCATTGTCCAAACCGCTCAGGCGATCAGCCGGAACATGGGGGTTGACGAGTCGTTCCTGCAGCTTCTTCTTGAATTGCTCTTTCAGCGTGGGGCCCAGCTTTTGCCATTCCTTCCAAGCTTTCTCGGAGAACTCCAGCTCATAAGTCATCGAGCGAAACCTTGATGGTCGGATCATTCTCTCGCTCACGGCACAAGGCGAGCAGCTCCATATCCTCCAGACGCTCCATCATCGCTTCGTATTCCTTGGCCGGAACGCAGTAAAACGCCGGTTCATTGCGATTGAGAATGGCCACGGAGGAACCGCCACCGGCCGCAACGGTGCCCATGGGGTTTTTCTTGAGCTCGGAAATGCTCGCGACGACATTGGACAGAAGAACATGGGTCATGGAGTGCTCTCACGAGTGCTGTTAAGAGCACTCAAAATAGCACTTTTGCGTAAAAAGTACCTTGAGAGCAGACGAGAAGTGTCAGGGAACGAGCGCTAGCGGAAGAATTCCCCGGGCGTGGCGTCGAACTGCTGGCGGAACGCGGCGATAAAGGCCGAGGTCGAGTCGTAGCCGCAGGCCAGTGCCACGTCCGTCACCCGCTCGCCGTTCTCCAGGGGCGTCAGGGCGCCCAGCAGGCGCAGGCGCTGGCGCCAGGCGCGGAAGGTCAGGCCGGTGTCGTGCAGGAACAGGCGGCTCAGGGTTTTCTCCGTCACCCCCAGCTTTTCGCTCCACTGCCCCAGAGTGGTCGGCTGGTCCGGGTGCGCTTGCAAGCTGCGGTAGATCTGCCGCAGGCGCGGGTCCTGGGGCAGCGGCAACATCAGGTCCAGTTGCGGCGCGGCGGCCAGTTGGTCCAGCAGGACCTGGGCCAGGCGCCCATCGGCGCCGTCTTCGGCGTATTCCACCGGCAGCTCGCTGAAGGCGCGGATCAATTCGCGCAGCAGGCTGCTCACCGCCAGCACCTGGCAGGTTTCGCCGGCCCAGGCAGTGACACGGCAATCCAGGTACAGGCTGCGCATTTCAGTGCGCGGCGAGCTGAACACCTTGTGCGGCGTGCCGGCCGGAATCCACACCGCCCGTTGCGGCGGGGCGATGAAACGCCCGGCGCTGGTCTGCACTTCCAACACGCCCTGGATGGCGTAGGACAATTGCACCCAGGGGTGGCTGTGGCGCCGGGTCAGCGCCCGGTTGGGCAGGGATTCGGTGCGCCCGTACACCGGTCGCGGCAGGCTCGGCAGACCGGGAATACTGCGACGGACGATCTTTTCATGTCCTTTAGGCGGCATTTACTGGCTCATTGGCGTTAGTCGGCAGTCCGCCATCACGTTAGAGTCGGCCCACCGCCCTGGCAACCCCTGGATGATCCCGTTATGAGTCGCTCACGTCTTTTGCCCGACAATTTCACCCTGACCCTGATCGGCGTGGTGCTGCTGGCCAGCTTCCTGCCCGCCAGCGGCCAGGTGGCGCTAGGCTTCGGCTGGCTGACCAACGTCGCCATCGCCCTGCTGTTCTTCCTCCACGGCGCCAAGCTGTCGCGCGAGGCGATCATCGCCGGGGCCGGCCACTGGCGCCTGCACCTGCTGATCTTCAGCCTGACCTTCGTGCTGTTCCCGATCCTCGGGCTGGCGCTCAAGCCGCTGCTGTCACCGCTGATCGGCAACGAGCTGTACCTGGGCATGCTCTACCTCTGCGCCCTGCCCGCCACCGTGCAGTCGGCGATTGCCTTCACCTCGCTGGCGCGGGGCAACGTGCCGGCGGCGATCTGCAGCGCCGCGGCGTCCAGCCTGTTCGGGATTTTCCTCACGCCGTTGCTGGTGACCCTGCTGCTGAATGTGCACGGCGATGCCGGCTCGACCGTGGATGCCATCGTCAAGATCAGCGTGCAATTGCTGCTGCCCTTTATCGCCGGGCAGATCGCCCGCCGCTGGATCGGCGCCTGGGTCGGCCGCAACAAGAACTGGCTGAAATTCGTCGACCAGGGCTCGATCCTGCTGGTGGTCTACGGCGCCTTCAGCGAAGCGGTGAACGAAGGCATCTGGCATCAGATCCCGTTGTGGAACCTGGCCGGGCTGGTCTTGGCCTGCTGCGTGCTGCTGGCCTTGGCGCTGCTGGCCTCCAGCCTGCTGAGCAAGCTGTTCGGCTTCAACCAGGAAGACCGCATCACCATCCTGTTCTGCGGCTCGAAGAAAAGCCTGGCCACCGGCGTGCCCATGGCCCAGGTGCTGTTCGCCGGCAGCACCATGGGCGTGCTGATCCTGCCGCTGATGCTGTTCCACCAGATCCAGCTGATGGTCTGCGCGGTGCTGGCCCAGCGCTACGCCAAACGCCCCGAGTCGGTGCCGGAGTTGATGGCGCAGGTCGATCCCTGAGTGCGGCTCCTGAACTGCATGTCGCCTTTGTAGGAGCGAGCTTGCTCGCGATAAATCGTCAACGAAAACGCGCTGCGGATTCAGTGCTTCAGTTACTAACGATTGAGGCGCCCGCGATTTTTAGGGCTCACCCTGCAATGCATGGATTTCTGCTTTTGTTGACTGCGGCAAGTCGATAGCATAACGCCACTTTTTTCTGCCGCCCGGCGACTCTACACGGAAGTTTCCATGCATCCCTTGCTTGTGCCTTGCGCTTTTTCCTTTCTCGTGGGTTGCAGCAGCAAACCACAGCCCACTCCCACAAACCTGCCGGGGGAAGTCCATTGAAGACCCTGCCCAACGGCCGTTTGCTGGAGCACTTCGGTGAGTTAACGACTGCAGAAAGCACACTACTTAAACATGTGGCCTCAGGCACTCCGGCCAGGATTGCCGATAGCCGGCCGGAGATCGGAACAAAAGAAAACAAGGTGCGCGCCCACTTTCTTCGCTTTCTCATCTTGGGTGGCGATGCTGAAAATCCGGTACATGAACGAGGCATCAACCTGCGCGGCGCCTACATCGTAGGGGTCTTGGATCTGCGTGGAGCAGAGATAAACACAAGCGTCACACTTGAGCACTGCTTGTGCTTTCAGCCGCTTTACCTGGAAGACATGCAATTGAAGGGCTCGCTGAGTCTGAATTTCAGCGCCGTTCCCGGGCTTGTCGCCTCTCGAGTATCCATCTCCGGCTCGTTGTACCTAAATAAGATCTATTCCCACGGAACGATCCAACTGATAGCCGCAAAAATAGGTGGATCGATATATATAAGAGGCAGTTACCTATATGGCCTGGGAGAGCCGGCCCTATTGATGGGGGGAATCTCTGTCGGTAGCGTGATACGGGTTGAAGACGAATCCAAAGTGATTGGTGGACTTTCGCTAGTCGGCGCCCTGATAGACAATCAATTGAGTTGCAGCAACTGCACATTTATAGCCATCAAAGGCCCTGCTTTTAATGCAGATAACATCCTTGTTAAAGGTGGGGTCTACCTGACAAAAGGATTTCACTCAGTTGGTCTGGTGCGTATTTCAGGTGCTCGTATTGCCGGGCAACTCAGCCTGAGAGGCGCACATTTTCAAGAAAACGGTGAGAACTGCCTATCGGCACAAGGGATGCAAGTAGGCAGCTCCCTGATAATGACTGATTTTCCTTCACCACTCAGAATGGCCGCATTCAATGGCTCCCATGTGAAGAGCCTGACTGATGACGAGAAAACCTGGGGAGATGAATTATCACTCAATGGCTTCATCTACAACTTTATAAATAGCCGTATCCCGCTCACCGCAGAAGCACGTATCGCTTGGTTAAACAGTCAAAACCCTGCCAACAGCGGAAACGACGACCTCAAAGGTAGCAACAGCGAATTTCGCCCCCAACCTTGGCGCCACCTGCAGAAAGTTTTCGAAGAAATGGGCCACTCCGAAGAGGCTCGAAAAGTAGGAATCGCCTTCGAGAAACGCCTACGCAAGGTGGGACTGGTAGGCCAGGGTACTGCTCGATGGTGGCCAGGCTTTCGCTGGCTGGGGCTGATCCCTCACATGCTCTATGGCGCTCTCACCGGCTACGGTTATCGCCCCATGCGTCTGCTGGCCTGGATACTGGGCATCTGGCTGTTTTTCACCTCTATTTACTGGTACGCCGCTGTCGAGCAGAACGTGTTCGCCCCAAGCAACCCACTGGTGTTCCAGAGCGACGCCTATACCACCTGCCGAAAGGAGTATGGAGAAGGCTGGCAAAAGCGCTCGCCCGATACGCCCATCCCTTCAGGGATAGGCAACTGGTACACCTGCGATGCCTTGCGCGGTGAGTACACTGGCTTCAGCCCTGGTGCCTATTCGCTGGACATCCTGTTGTCACTGGTCGATCTGCAACAGGAGAAGGACTGGGGACCGATCACCACTACCCCTTCCCCCAACGCCTGGGTGGAGTTCTGGAACTGGGATTGGGGACATAGCATCCGCTTTCTGATCTGGCTCGAAACCCTGATCGGCTGGGGCATCAGCCTGTTGCTGGTGGCGATCGTCTCCGGCCTGACTCGGCGCAAGGAATAAGCGTCTATACCTGCACGGGCCTCGAACGGGGCCTGTTCAATACCCTTCACGGTTCAAACAAGGAAGCTTCACATGAGCGCCATCGGCAATTTTCTCTGGTTTATCCTCGGCGGTATTTTCATGGGCCTGTGCTGGTGGCTGTGGGGCATCCTGGCCTTTATCAGCATCGTCGGCATCCCTTGGGGCCGGGCCTGTTTCGTGATCGGGGCCTTCTCGTTCTTTCCGTTCGGCAAGGAAGCGATCAGCCGGCGCGAGCTGAACAACAAGGACGATATCGGCACCAGCGGCCTGGGGGTGATCGGCAACGTGCTGTGGTTTGTGTTCGGCGGGATCTGGCTGGCGCTGGGGCATGTGATGTCGGCGCTGCTGTGCTTTGTCACCATCATCGGCATTCCCTTCGGCATCCAGCACCTGAAGCTGGCGGGCATCGCCCTGGCGCCGATCGGCAAGACCATCGTGCGCAAGGAAGTGGCCGCCGCGGCGCGCACCTTCAATGCCCAGGATGCGGCGCTGAAACAGCGTCAGCCGGGCTGAAGCTCAGGCGCGGAGGCCTCGTCGAGGCCTCCGCCGCTGCGCATGCCGGCCGGCATTCTCCCCACGCTTGCGCACTCCGACTGCCCTCAAGCTCGCAAATCGCTACACCTTTCACCCGTGCCCCCTGCGGCAACGCACCAGCGCGACCGGCCGATCAAATAAAGTAAACTGCCGCCCTCTCTTGATCAGGCGCCCCCGTCATGCCCGCAGAGCACGCCCCCAAGCCCTATACCCTCCTGGCGATCGACGACGACCCGCAGTCGTTGATCGTGCTCTCGAAAACCCTGACGAGCGAATATGAAGTGCTGCTGGCGAAGAACAGCGAGCGTGGCCTGGCCCTGGCCCGCAGCGCCAGCCCCGACCTGATCATCCTCGACATCCTGATGCCCGAGATGGACGGCTTCCAGGTGCTCAGCGAACTCAAGAGCCACCCGGCGACCGCGGCCATCCCGGTGATTTTCCTGACCTCGCGCAGCAGCGTCGAAGACGAACGCCTGGGCCTGCTGCTCGGCGCCGCCGACTACATCGCCAAGCCGATTTCGCCGCCGGTGGTGCTGGCCCGGGTGGCGACACAACTGGGTTACCGCGACAAACCCCTGCACAACCCGCAACCGGCGGCCGAGCCCTCGGCCGGCAGCGACATGCGCGACGGTTTCATCGGCGCCCTGGCCTTGCAGCTGGCCGGCAACCCGCGGATCCGCCTCGAGGCGCTGCTCGACACCCTGTCGATCCTGCTCGACAGCGGCGTGACCCAGAGCGACCCCGCGGCGTTTCGCAGCGCCGCCTGCCTGGCCCTGATGGGCCTCAACCAGCCCGGCGGCAGCATCGGCCAGGCCCTGGCCCACAGCCGGGTGCTGATCGAGGAGATTCTCGCCCACGCCGACCCGGAAGACCGCATCCTCAACCTCGCCTGGAAAATCACCCATGCCGCGGCGCTGCTCCAGGGCGACCGCAGCCCGGCAAGCCTCGATCTGCCGCTCTCGGCCCGCCTGTTCGCCCTGGCGCTGGACTACCACCTGAGCCTGCTGCAACCCGGCGGCGACCTTCCCGGCCGACACGCCCAGGCCATGGCGCGGATGTCTCAGCAGCCGGGGTTCGAGCAATGCATCGCCTGCGGCCCGGCGTCGCTCTCGGCGGCCTTGCTGAGTTCGTCACAGAGCTTTTTCGACCTGTGAACGGACAGTGAGCCTTGCCCATGCCTAACCTCGCTGACCTGGAACTGTTCGTGCTGATTGCCGAGCTGCAGGGCCTGTCGCCCGCCGCGCGCATCATGTCGATCACCCCGGCCGCCGCCAGCCTGGCGCTCAAGCGCCTGGAAAACCGTCTCGGCGTGCGCCTGTTCACCCGCTCCACCCGCACCATGAAACTCACCCCCGAGGGCGTGCGTTACCTGGAAAGCGCGCAGCACGCCCTGAAGATCCTGGCCAACGGCAAGCGCTCGTTGACCCACGACGACGGCATGCTGGAGCTCACGGTGTCTTCCGACCTGGGCCGCAACCTGCTGCTGGACCTGCTCGCCCGGCTCAAGCAGGAACGCCCGCGGCTGTATATCAAGCTGGCCCTGAGCGACAAGGAAGAGGACCTGCTCAAGGGCCGCTTCGACGCGGCGCTGCGCTACGGCAAAAGCCTGGCGCTGGACCTGGTCGAACTGCCAGTGCTCAAGCAGCACCACTTCATCGCCTGCGCCGCGCCCGGCTACCTGGCCGAACATGGCACGCCCGAATCGCCGGAACAGCTGAGCGAGCACGAGTGCATCATCTGCCACAGCATTGGCCGGCCAGAGAGCCGCTGGCGTTTCCATGCGCCGGGCCAGGTCGAGGACGTGCGGGTGCAAGGGCATTTCTGCTGCGACGATGGCGATGCCGCGCGGCGCTGGGCGGTGGCCGGCCACGGCGTGGTCTACCTACCGCTGTTGAACGTGGTCGAGGACCTGCTCGCCGGGCGCCTGCTGCCCCTGCTCCCCGGCTGGCAGGCCGACGCCGCGCCGCTGAGCCTGGTGGTTTCGCACCGCTCGCAAATCACCGAGTCGCTGCGGGCCCTGCACCAGTGCCTGGTGGAGCACTGCACGGACCGGATGGCGCGCTACCTCGAGCTGACCTGCGCCGCGCGCTAACCCTGGGCCGCGCGCAACTCGACCAGCAGCGCATAGGCCTGCTGGAACTCCAGCCGGTAGATCCGCTCCTGAATCGTCCGCAGGGCGCCGCTACGGCTCTGCTCGCACAACTCATCGATCAGCGCCAGGGCCTGCGCATTATGGTTGTGCAGCAGCTTGGCCAGTCGCTCCAGTTTTAACAGCTGCTCACTGCCCAGTGCCTCGTTCTCCCGGACCGGAGGCTCGGCATCCGCCGTTGGCAAGCACACCAGGCCGGCCAGCAGCGGTTCCAGGCACTGCGCCAGCTGGCGGATCAAGGGCACCAGGTCGGCCTGCCCGGCACACTGCTCCTCCAGCTGCCTGGCGGCCTGCCGGACCGCGGTGGCGCCAATGTTGCCAGCCGCCCCTTGCAGGCTGTGGGCCAGAAAGCCGATGGCCTGCAGGTCCTCGGCGGCATGGGCCAGCCACAGGCGCTCGATGACCTGCTGCTGGTCATCGCGAAAATCCGCCAGCAGCTTCTGGTGCAGCGCCAGGTCCTGGTTCACCACCGCCAGCCCCAGCGCCGAGTCGATGCCCTCGTAGCCCGGGGTCGAGACGCCGCTGGGCGGATCCGCCGCAATCGCCCCCGGCGGCAGTTCCAGGTGCTTGATCCAGCGCACCAGGGTCCGATAGAAGGCCGTGACCTCCAGGGGTTTGCGCACCAGGTCGCTCATGCCGGCGGCCAGCACCCGGCCCTGGATATCGGCCTGGCTGCTGGCGGTCACCGCGATGATCGGCAGCGAGCGCAGGTGCGGGTAACCGCGGATCTTGCGCGTGGTGCCGTAGCCGTCCATGACCGGCATCTGGCAATCCATCAGCACCCCGTCGAAGCGCCCGTCCTCGAGCAACCGCTGCAAGGCCTCGGCGCCGTTGGCGGCCAGCACCACCTGGACCCCGGCGCGCTGTAGCAGGCCCTGCAACACATCCTGGTTCAGCCGGTTGTCCTCGACCACCAGCACCCGCGTCCCCGCCAGCAACCGCGCGTAGTCGTTGACCGTGCACAGCCCCGCCGCACCGGCCACCGATGGCGTGGCCGGCGCGCTGCAACTCGCTGTGGGCGATTCCTGCGGCCGCCGTTGCGGCACGTTCAACTGCACGGTGAATTTGAACAGCGCGCCCTGCCCCGGCTTGCTGTGCACCCAGATGTCGCCCTGCATCATCTGCACGATTTTTTTCGAGATGGTCAGCCCCAGGCCGCTGCCGCCGTAACGCCGGCTGATCGACAGGTCGGCCTGGACAAAGGCATTGAACAGCCGCGCCTGCTGCTCGTCGCTGATGCCCACCCCGGTGTCGGTGACGCTGAAGCACAGCAGGGCCTTGTCGTTCCACTGGCGCACCAGGCACACGCCGATGCACACATGCCCGGCCTCGGTGAACTTGATCGAGTTGTCCACCAGGTTGGTCAGCACCTGGGCCAGGCGCAGCGGATCGCCGACATAGCTGCGCGGCAGCAGGGCGGGAATGTCCAGGCGCAGCTGCAGCGTCTTTTCTTCCGCGCGCTGGCGCACCAGCAGCAACACATCGTCCACCAGTTCGCGCAGGTCGAAGCAGACCTGCTCCATGCTCAGCTTGCCGGCTTCGATCTTCGACAGGTCGAGCACGCCATTGATGGTGCCCACCAGGTTGCGCGCCGCGCGGTCGATCTTCTCGATGTAGTCGCGCTGCACCCGCTCCAGGGGCATGTCCTGCACCAGGTGGGCCATGCCGATGATCGCGTTCAGCGGCGTGCGGATTTCATGGGACATGCTGTCGAGAAACTCCGACTTGGCCTGGGTCGCCAACTCGGCGTCGCGCCGCGATTGCTGGATCTGCGCCTCCACCGCCTTGCGCTCGCTGATGTCGAAAATCACCCCGTCCAGGTACTGCGGCACCCCGTCCACGACAATGGTCTGGCCCTTGTCGTAGACCCAGCGCACCTCCTGGCTGGCAGTGATGATCCGGTATTCGAGCATGTAGCTGGCGCTGCCCAGGCAACCGGCGAAAATCTCCAGGTCGTCGGGGTGGACCAGGTCGCGATAGCTGTGCCCGGCGAGGAAATGCGCCGCCGCAAAACCGCTCAGGCCCTCGACGGCCTCGCTGACGAACACCATGGTCCGCGAGGCGTCGGGCAGGCTGCGAAACACCACCCCGGGAATGTTGGCGATCATCGATTGCAGCTTGGTCTGGCTGTCGACGATCGACTGCTGCACCTCGACCGCCTGGGTGATGTCCTGCAGCACGCCGGTGACCCGCGTCGGCGTGCCATCGGCATCGCGCTGCATGACCCGGCCGATGTCCAGCACCCACAACCAGCGCCCGCTTTTGCTGCGCATGCGGTACTCGGCGCGGTACTCCTCGACTTCATTGTTCAGGTGCGCCCTGAGCCTGGCCATGACCGGCTCATGGTCCTGGGGATGGACCAGGCAGGCCCAGCGATCCAGGCCATTGCCAAAGGTCTGGTCCAGCTCCTCCTTGCTGTAGCCGAGGATCCGCAGCCAGACATCGTTGTTGATGACGATCCCCAGGCTGACGTTCCAGTCCCACAGCCCCAGCGCCCCACTTTGCAGGGCCATGTCCAGGCGTCGCTCGCTTTGCTCGATCCGCGCCACGTCGGCCTTGTGCCGCCGGGCATCGGCCAGGCGCCGCAGGCCGCCCCACAGCAACAGCAGGAACACCACGGCGCTCAAGCCCTTGATCAGCAGCACCTGCTCGGCCGGCAGTACCGTATCCAGGTCGCCCAGGGTGACCAGGCTCCAGGGACCGCTGGGGTCGTTCCAGTCGAAATCGACCCGGGACAGGCTGTAGCGCCGGCCGTCCAGCTTGACCTGCGGCTGACGGGCATCGAACGGCAAGCGTTCGGGCACCCCGTGGGCGAACGGGTAGTCGCCGAACTGGCGGCGGATCTCGCCGCCGAATTCGCGCAGCGACCAGGCGCGATCGGCCTTGAGCAGGAAATCCGGAGTGCTGGCGGCCAGCACCACGCCGCTGGGCGACAGGATCATTTTCAGGTCGTCGCCATACTGCTTGCTCAGGCTGGTGTCGAGCATCTTGCCGTCGAAACGCGCCACCAGGACCCCGATCACCTGATCCTGGCGCGTGCGCGACTCGTAGACCGGGACCGCCATGTAGAACATGCGGGTGCCGGTGGTGACGCTGATCGCGCCATAGACGCTGCTGCCGCCGTTGAGCGCCACCTTGAAGTAGGGCCGGAAGGCCACATTCAGCCCCAGCGGCGCCTGGCCCTGGTGATCGTGGGCCGCCACCACCACCCCGTCGCGGTTGAGGACAAAGGCGTGGTTGGCGCCCACCACCATCGACAGCGTCTTCAACGGGATCGCCGCCTGCGCCATCAATTCCGCGGAGGGCTCGCGCTCCAGGATCACCCGTTTCAGCGAGGGGTTGTGGCGCCCCAGGATCGACAGCGCGCCAATGGCAAAACCGTCGGACTTCCACTGCTGCAGATCCGCCGCGTACTCCTGGGTCTGCATCTCGATACTGGCCTGGTAGACGTCCTCGACCTGCAGGCGGTAGTAGTTGCCCAGCGCCACCGCGGCACCGACCGCGAGCACCACGCCCAGGGCGTAGCAACACCGTCTGTGGCTGTCGAAGAAGTTGGTTAGCCTGTGCAACACCTCGCCCCTTTACCTGATAAACCCGTGCGCATACGCCTGTGCCCTGACAAACAGCTCAACGCGCCGCCAGCCGGCGTGGAAACTCCGGCGGCAGGAAATCGCGGTCGGGATCGTAGTCGGCCTTGAGGTAATCACCAAGCGCCTTGAGGTCCTGGGGCGACAAGGTTCCCACCGACTGCTTGAGCCGCAGGGTGTCGAGAATGTAGTCATAGCGGCTGTCGTTGTACTGGCGCACGGCGTTGTACAACTGGCGCTGGGCTTCCAGCACATCGACGATATTGCGGGTGCCGACCTGGAAGCCCAGCTGCGAGGCCAGCACCGCGCCCTGGTTGGAGATGATCGACTGGCGCCGGGCCTTGACCTGATCGACGCCGCTGTTGAGGCCGCGATGCAGGTTGCGGGTCTGCTCCACCACCTGGCGCCGCAGGTTGTCGTTGAGGTACTCGCGCTGGTTCATCCGCTGGTGGGCCTCGCGCACCTGGGAAGAGGTCTGGCCGCCGCTGAACAACGGAATGTTCAACTGCAGGCCGACGGAGCGCTGCTCGACATTGCCGCCGTAGCCGCTGCCACGGATATCGCTGTTGCCATACCCCAGGTTGTCGTTGTCGCCGGTCTGGTAACGCAGCACCGCGTCGAGGGTCGGCGCGTGCCCGGCCTTGCGCGCGCTCAAGGTCTGCTGCGTCGCGTCCAGGGCCTGCTGGCTGGCCAGCAAGGTCAGGTTCTGGCGCACCGCAGTATCGACCCAGCGCCGGGCATCGTTGGGCTCGGGCAGCAGCACCGGCATGTCATGCCGCACGCCCTGGATCGCCGCGTATTGCTGGTGCGTCAGGGTGTCCAGGGCCTCGAAGGCATCGTCGGTGCGCTTCTGCGCGACGATCCGATTGGCCCGCGCGGTGTCATGCCCGGCCTCGGCCTGGAGCACATCGGTACGGTCCGACAGGCCCAGCTGCAAACCCTTCTCGGCCAGTTCCAGCTGGCGCTTGAGCGCCGCCTCTTCCGCCTTGGCCGCCGCCAGGGCGTCCTGGGCCTTGAGCAGGCCGAAATAGGCCTGGGCGCTGTCGAGCATCAGTTTCTGTTCGGCCGCCGCCAGCTCCAACCGGGCCTGCTGGTCCTCGGCTTCGGCGGCCTTGAGGCTGAACCAGCGATCGGCACGGAAGATCGGCTGGTTCAGCACCGCCTGGTAGCTGGTGCCGCTGCGCCGGGTGTCCTGCCGTGGCTGTTGCAGGGAGGTGCTGGTGCCGTTCAGCTCGGCGCTGGCCGACAGCGTGGGCAGCAGCCCGGCCCGGGCCTGGGGCACCGCCTCGGCGCGGGCGGCCTGGTCGGCACGGGCCGCCGCCAGCTCGCTGTTGTTGTGCTGGGCATCCAGGTACACCCGCCAGAGGTCGCTGGGCAGGGCCTGACGCGGCTGTTCGGCGGCCACCGCCAGGGAGGCCGCCGGCAACGCGGCCAGCGATAGCAGGACGGGCAGCCAGCCGGCAAGGGCTCGCTGCCGCGAAATCATGGGGTTGGTCATGGTCTGTTTCTGTTTCCAAACAAGGTGGGCCAGGAGACAGGAGAGGCTTTGCGCCCCTCCTGTGGTTGCTCCCGCGTGGTCAGGTCAGTGAAGGCACCAGCACCGCCTGGGCGGCCTGACGGTTTTGCGGCAGGTGCTCACGCGCCCCGCCGGTGTCGGCGAAGGCCGCCATGGCCCCGCTCAGTTTGGCCAGGCTGGGCCCCTCGGCCTCCGTCACCGAGGCGATGTCGTTCGCCGTCGGCACGGCCTGACGCTCGCGCGAGGACAGCTCGAACAAAGCGTCCTTGGCCGATCCCGCCGGGGCAAAGCCCTTCACCAGATGATCGACACTGATCACCGACGAGTCGCCTTGCAGTTCGATCTGCAGATGCCGGTGCGCCGTAGCTTGGCTGCCCAACACCTGGCGCAGCACCAGGGCCGTGCCAGAGCCGGCGTCGGTCAGCAGCACATCCTCGCCCCGACGGCTGACGAGGATGTTCTTGCCATCGGCCACCGGCAGGATCAGGCGGTCCAGGGCCTGGCCCGGGTCATCGTTGTCGATCACCACCGTGCGGTAATGCGCCCACATCGCCGGGCTGAAGCGGTAGGTGTCGCTGGCACCGCCGCCATGCAGTACCACGCTGTCGACCCCGGCGATCTGCGGCGGCGCCAGTTCGTCCTGACGACCGCCGCCGCCCTGTAGCAGCAGCGAGGAACCGATACGCTCGACATTGGCGTAGTGACCGAGCTTCTGCGCAGCCCCTTCCTTGACCTTGTACAGCGCCTGTTCCGTCGGGCTGTAGACGTAGGCCGAGCGCTGCGATTCGGCGGCCACCCCGATAAAACGCAGGTCGCTCGCGGCGGGAATGCCGGTGCTGGCGAACATCCGCCCGCTGGCGACATCGAACCAGCCCAGGCTCTCAGCGCCTTGCAAGGTCAGCACGCCTTTGGCTCGCCACTGCTCAGCCACTTGCGCCAGCGCCTGGGACAGATTGCCCAGGTGTTGCTGCTGCCAGCCCTTGTCGAGCGCCACCAGCTGCACATCGCCGTTATTGGCGCGCAGCAGGATTTCGCCCTGCACCGTCGTCAACCGCAGCCCGGCATCCACCTGGACCGCCGAGCGCAGTTGCACCTCGGGCATCGACAGCGTGGCGGCGGGCAGTTGCGCCGAGGCCTCAAGCACCTCGTCGCCGCCGAACGCGGTCGCCAGCGCCTCGGACGTCATCGGTGCCTGGAGGTAGAGCTTGCCGCTCTCGGGCTCGAACAGCCGCGCGCTGGAGCTGGCGCTGTCGAAGCCGAGAAATTGCAGCGGCTTGCCTTGCAGCGAGGACGCCGCCACGACCACCTGGCCGTTGTGGTACCACACCGGCAGCGCACTTTTGCCGTCGGCGGCCTTGGCCCCGAATACCGCCAGGGTGGCGTTGCTGCCGTTGACACTGGCCAGGTCCTGCCACCAGGTGCTGCGGCCCTTGAGCCAGTGCTCGTTGACCGCTTCATAACTCAGGCGCCCTGTCGCTTCGATCCGCGCGACCCGCCCGTCCTCGGTCACGGCCAGCAGATGGCCGTTGAGTTCGAGCACATTGGCCAGGGTCGGCGTGGCCAGGCGCAAGGCGCTCGGCTGGCTACCGTCGAGGACTTTCTGCCCTGGCCCTTCCTGGCGGAACAGCACCTTCTGCTTCTGGCTGTAGAAGAAAAACACTTCTTGGCCAGCGGGCTGCGGCATGCTGCCGGCGAACACCAGGTCCGCCGGAATCGGCCAGGCGCTCTGGGGCTTGCCCTGGGCGTCCAGCAGCGGCTGCTGACCCGCCGGGGGCGCCAGGTTCGGCTTGATCACCGTGCCGTCGCTGGTGCGCACCCAGTAGCGGTGCGCGACTTTCGCGTTATCCAGGCCAAACACCGTCACCAGCGCCGCGGCGCTCGGCTCCATCATCGGCGCGCCCAGGCTGTACACCGGGGTGGCCCGCTGCGTGGCCTGGCTCTGGTAGCCCTGGAGCAGGGTCTTGAGCGCATCGCCATGCTGGTCGGTACGGGCCGACAGTTGCAGCAATGCGTCATCGCCGACCACCCCGACCAGCTCCATCCGGTCGCCGAGGATGCGGAAGTTCAGCTCGGCCTCGCGCTCCTTGAGCTGATAACGACGGGCCAGGTAGACCGCGTCGCCCTCTTGCCAGAACCGGCTGATCCGGCCTGCGCTCTGGTTGAACGACGGGGCGAACTGCGCGTCGACCTTGCCGGTGGCAATCTCGACCCGCCACGCCGCGGCGTTCTCGGCGTCGACGAAGTAGGCATGCTCGCCGATGACCGCCCCCAACTGGGCGTTCCTGGCCTGCTCCACCTGGGTGTCGGTGAACAGCATGCGCTTGTTGGCGACGTCGTAGAACGCCCGGCCGACATTGCGTCCTTCGTGGCGGTAGTTATCGACGACCACGTACTGACCGTGCAGCTGATGGGCCTTGGCCAGCTCGCTCAGGTGCTGTTCGATACGCTGGCCAGGCAGCTGCCATTTGCTCGCGTCTTCCTCCACCACCCGGGCGCTCATGCCGGCGAAATCGACTTCGCGCACCTCACCCTTGGCATTGACCACCAGCACCTGGCCGTTGCTCGCCGGGTCGAGTTTGACCACCACGCCGCCGACCACCAGCTGGTCTTTCGACACACTGATGCTGTCGCTCTCGAGCTGGCTGGTATCGATGATCCAGCGTGACGGCGTGCCGGCCTCGCTGGCGAGATCGACCCGGGCACCCTCATTGAGCCCCACCAGATAGCGCCCGCCCGCGCCCTTGATCTGGTAGTTCAGATAGCCGTGCAGCTCCTTGGGCAGCTCGGGTATCACCAGTTGCCGGTCGCGCGAGTCGAGCAGCACCTCGATCGGGGTCTCGACGTATTCCTGGCGAATCCGCCGGATCGTCTCCTCGCTCGGGAAGATGTAGAAGTCGTAGTCGAAGCGCCGGTCCTCCTCGAGCCGGCGGATCACGTCGAAGCCGGTGTCATGCCGGGTGGTGGACCCCGGCAGGATCATGTACTCGTAGCTGATGTAGGACTTGGGCGTGCCCGGCAGGATCACCGCCGTGCTGTCGCCATGCTCCAACGTGCGCGTGGCGTCCTTGTAGCCGATGCCGCTGCGCACCTCGATTGCCTGGCCACGGTCGTGGATCATCCGCGGGAAATCCCCGGCCCAGAAGAAGTAGTTGATCGCCCCGGAACCGGTGGAGCCGTGGTGGGTGCGGTAAATGTACTGGCTGTCGAAACCGATCTGGTTGTTGCGTAGGTCCAGGCGCTTGACCACCGCGCCGGCCAGCGGCACCAGCACTTTCTTCTCCGCGTCGTAACGGTAGCCATTGCCTTTGTAGGCCTTGTCGAGCGTATCGAAGTAACGCCCGACCGCCTTGGCGTCTTCAGCCACCGCGCCAAAGGCCTGGGCCAGCGCGGTGAAGCCCACCGCCAGGCCGCCAAGGATCACCCCCGCGCCGCCGAGCACCGCGGCCGCCGTCGAGGCGCCGAGCAGCCCGGCGCCGACCCCGGCCGCGCCGGTGACGAAACTGGCCGAATCGAACGCCAGCTGGGTGCCGAACACCGCCTTCTGCACATCGTTCTCGGCATGGGCCAGTTCATAGGCATCCAGGCCGACCATGGTCCCGCCAAACAGCACCCCCGCGCCTTCGTTGACGGTGTGGCCCAGGGTCGAGGCAAAATCCTTGAGCGAGGTTTCGGCAGCCATGGCTTCGCCGCGCAACGCGGTCTGCACCAGTTCGGTGACCTTGACCACGTCCTGCAAGGTGCCATGGCCGATCTGCGCCAGGCCCAGGTAGCTATGGATCTTCAGCGCGGTGGCCAGGTCCGGCGAAACCGTGCCCTGGGCTGTGTCCTTGCGGTTCTTGTCGGCAAACCACTGGATCAGCGTCTGCACCGCGAAGCCGGCGTTCAGGCCGTCCACCGGCGATGCTTCGCTAATACCGGCGCGGGGCCGTATCTGGCCATGCTCCAGGGTGAAGTGCTGGTTGAACACCCGCATGTGCTCATCGACGAAACGCCGGAACTCGACAAAGGTGCCATCGTCGGTGGCCAGCCAGCGGGTCTGCTCGGGTTGCTCACGGTTGATGAACTGGACCCGATAGCCGCCCTCCTTCTGCTCCTCGATGTTGGCAATGATCGGTATCCATTGGCCGCCCAACTGATGTTCCCGGGCCAGCCGGGTACTGGCGACTTCGAAGCGCGCGCCCCACTGCTCGGCGTCTAAGGTGGTCAACGCCGCCCCCAGGCGCAGGTCTTCGTTGACGCGCTGCCGGGCGTCCACCGCCTGCTCGACCTGGCGGCGCTGGCCGATGACCCCGGCCAGCTCCTCGGGCCGCGACAGATCGGCCACATTCAGCCCGTTGCCCACCGGCACCTCGGCCATCTTGCCGGTGTCGATCTCGATCAGGTTGAAGGCCGGCAGCGACTTGGTGCCGAGCGAGCCATAGTGCGCGGCCAGGTTGCGCGTCACCAGGTGCTGTTGCATGGCCTTGGCCAGGCCCTTGCTGGAGTCGAAGGCGAAGATCCCCACGTTCGGGTCATAGAAGTAGTAGCGACGGCCCTCGGCGGTCTGCGTGCTGCCCACCATCATCGAGTGGTTCTGGGTATTGAGGGCGAACATCGAGGTGCCGCTGCTGGCGGCCAGCCGCGACACCACCTCGGACAATTTGACCTGCCCCAGTTGCCTGGAAGCCTGGACCGCTTCGACATTGGAATGCAGGCGGATCAGGCTGTTCTTGAGCAGCGTCGAGCTGCCCGCCTGAGGGTCGGCGGAGGCCAGGAACAGCTTCTGCACCAGCCTGTTGACGCCCGCCTCGCCACCACTGGCCAGGGCCACGGCCATCGCCCGGACCAGGGGGTAGCAACGGCCGCCGGAACGGTCGCCTACCAGCGACAGGTAGAAATCCTGCGGCGCCAGTTGCCCGAAGACACTGCCGGCCTTGTGGAAGTCTTCGCTGAACACCGCGGTCTGGCGCAGCACCTTGTCGATGTACTCGGCCTGGGCGGTTTCCGTGATGCGCCCGCTCAGGGCGCCACGCTCGCGGGGCGTGAGGGTGCCGTCGAGAAATAGCTGCTTCATCTTCAGGGCCGACATCCGGTCGTCCACCCCGGGAATCCTGATCTCGTGGAAATCGCGCAAGCCGTCGCTGAACGCCGTGCCGCGCGCGCCGCGCTGATAAGCCTCGGCAATCGCGTAACGCTCACCGACGCTGCTGGCGCGCTCCTCGCCCCCGCCCTGGATCGCCGTATCGTCGGTACGCACCACCGCGGCGCTACCCTCCTTAGCCTTGATCTGCTGCCAGAGCCAGGTCTTTTCCACCGAGCCGGCTTCGCGCAACACCGGGTCGTACTGCGCCCGGTAGTAGTCCTGGGTGAGGTTGAGCTGCTTGATCTGCTGGTCGATCAGGCCCTTGTCGCTGGCCCCGCGCCGGTCTTGCTGGAGTTGGTAGCGCTTGTCGGCCAGCAGTTGGATATCGGCGTTGACCTTGGCCTGGACCGCTTCGCGCAGCTGGTTCCAACTGGCGATCGCCGGATGCTCGGGAGAAAAGGCGCCCTCGCGGTAGACACCGTCGGCCACCCCTTCGACCGACACCCCGAACTGGGTCGCGACTTTCTTCAGGTTCTGGTGCACCTGCTCGTGGTAGGCGGCGAACTCGACCCGGTTGCGTTCCACCACCTGAGGGTCGGCGCTCTGGATCTGCAGGGGTTGCGCGCCGTCGCGCAGCTTCGGCCAGACCATCTGGCCTTCGCGCTGGTACTCCTGGCGCTGGAACACCAGCTGCCACTGGCCATCGACATACTGCATGTAGGCCGCGGCCAGGCCCTCGGCGGTGCCGGCGACCTGATAGTCCTTGTAGTCGACCGCCATCACCACGTTGTCGTACAGCAGCGAGCTGTTGACCCGACCGTCGTGGTAGACCCGGAAGGTATTGGCGTCCAGGCTGGTCACCACCAACGAGCAGCCCGACAAGGTGCCGGTGAAGAGGAAGCTGCCCGCGGCCGCGTGCTTGGGAATGTCCACATAGGCCGGCGCGGCATTGGCCTGGTTCGGGCCGTTGTAGCCGAGAAAATACGCCGGCACGCTGTTGCCGCCGCCGGCAACGTCATTGGCGCTGTGCTCGGTGTATTCGAGCTCGTACAGGTTCGGCGCGACCTTGACCAACTGCACGTTGCCCTGGGCCGGCAGGCGTCCCGACTTGACCAGGGCCTCGGCGCTGAGGGTGTGGGTCTTGGCGAACTGCACAGGGTCGGCGGCGAACTGACGAATGTCGGCGCTGCCCTGGCGCGGCTCGAACCCGGCTCCCAACGAGGCCAGCCCGGTCTTGAGCTGCAGGTCCTTGGCCGCCTGCCCCAACAGCGCGGGTAGCGGGCCAACGCTGGTGAAACGCGGCGGATGGAACTCCTCGGCCACCGGCAAGCCTTGGTTGACGATCGGCAGCACGCGGGCCATCACCCCGTCGTACAGCTCGCCGTGCAGCGCCTCCTGGCTGCCTTCGGCGCGGTAGCGGTCGAACATCTGCAACAGGTCCTGGCCGATGCTGCCCGGCCCCTGGGGTTCATAACGGGCGGCGACATACAGGGTCTCGAAGAACGAGTGATAGCCGTTGCGGATCATGAAGGCCGCGTTGGCCATCTGGAACTGCCAGTACTGCTTGACGCTCGGTGCACTACCGAACAACTCCGGCAAGGCATTGCTGACGGTCTGGGTGGTCCCGGAAATGCCGCCCACGAAGGGCGTGTCCAGGTCGTTCATGTAGCGGGTGGCGGCATTGCCCGGGTCGGGGCGGAACTGGCTGTAGCTGCGGTACTTGTCGTCCGCGATCAGGAACGTGGTATCGGCCTGGACCTGCTCCGGGTGGGTATTGAGGATCAGGTAGGGGTCGGGCTGATTCAGCCGGTTGTTGATCATGACCTTGTCGGCGCCACTCTGCGGCGCCAGCACGGCATGGGCATTGACCGGCACCGCGGCCTTGGAAAAGCTGTCGGCCACCGGGCGCAAGGCATGGAACAGCGCCTGCTTGCGCAGGCTGCGGCCCTGGTCGCTGGACAGCGCTGCCTCGACGGTCGGACGCAGGCTGCCATCGGCCTGCGCAAGCCCCGCGGGGCCGCGCAACAACAGGGTCAGCAGCTGGCTGTCCAGGGAACGCTCGACCGCCACCTGATCGAACACATGCACTTTCGGGTTGCCAGGATGCTGCGCCGCGTTGGCCGCGGCGACCTGTTGGGTTTCCGCGTCGATCGCCCGGGCCCGCCATTGCTCGTACAGCGGGGCCAGCAGCAACTTGGCCTGGGCAATGTCGCTCTGCACATAACCGCCTTGCAGGACCTTGGCCAGCGCCTGGTTGTTCACCAGCTTGTCAGCCAGGCCGAACAACAGCGCGTCGTTGTCGCGGCTCTGCCAGACCGACGCGGCAAAGGCCTGCTCCCAGAGCACCTTGTTCAGGTTGTTGCCCTTGATATCGCGCAGGCTGGCGCGGCTGTGCTCCGGCATCAGCACCCCGGCCGGGGTGATGTGGTTGCGTTCGAGCAAGCGGGTCAGCTGCTGCGTGAAGGCCGCGCGTTCGCTGCTGCCTTCGAACAGTCGGCTGGCCTTGATGCCACCGTCGCGCAGTTGTTCCAGCTTGTCGAAAAACGCCGCGTTGTATTGATACAGGGCTTCGGTCTGCGCCTTGCTCAGGTGGCTGCTGCTGACCTTGTCGCCGTCGACGGTCATCAGCGCAAAAGGCGTCGCAGCGCGGTACTCGCCGCCCTGAGGCATTTCCAGCAGGTACTGGCGCTCGGCAAGACCCACCGAGCGTTCGAGCTCGTGGATATTGACGAAGACGCCGTCACGGTCGGGGTGATAGCTGTTCTGGCGAAAACCTTCCAGGCCAATGGTCTGGAAGCTGGCGATGTCGGCGTTCTGGTTGATCAGCTCGCTCAAGGCGCCGGCCAGGGGCACTTCGCGGGTGACGGTGGTGCTGGGCGACTGGCCGGAAACCTGGATGCCGACCTGGTTCGGCACCTTGCGATCGACGCTGGTCAACAGCAGCTTGTGGCCGTTGCCCAGCACCTGGGCCTTGAAGCCTTCGCGCAAGGAGCTTTCCGACACCAGGTGGTTGGCGAAGTACTGCTCGACAAAGGACGTCTTGACCAGCACCGAGCGAATCGGCGCGTAGGTCGGCGAGCGGAAGGACGGCGGCTCGTTCTTCAGCCGGTACTGTTGCTGCCAGGCCAGGGAGCGGGCCGCGGTGCCGAAGGAGAAGTTCAGCACCCCGTCGGTGGGCACCACCAGCCTGCCATTCTCCAGGAAGAAGTCCTTGAAACGCCCATCGGTGCTGGCATTGACCAACGCCACGTTCATGCGGATATAGCCGGGGCGCTCTTCCATCATCAGCAGGGAAATGTTCACCGGCAGATCGTCGGAGGCCCGGGGCGCCTTGGCCAGCGCGCCGAGGCTCGCGGCCTGCTGCTCGGGCGCGACCTTGAGCAAGGTGTTGTAGCGGGCGCTGACGTCCTTGTAGGCCTGCAGCTCGGAGAACAGCGTCACGTAGGCCTGGCTGAAGGTGGAGTCGGCCACTTGAATGGTCAACTGCTGCTCCAGGCGCTTGATCCGCCCGTTGAGCTTGTCCTGCTTGGCCAGCGCATCGGCCTTCAGGCCCTTGATGTCCAGCTGCTTGGCGCCAGCGGGGCTGAGCATGCCCAGGGCCTTGTTCCAGGTGCTGTCATAGTGGCTGATCGCCGTCTGCTGGCGGCTGTACAACTGGATGTCGCGGTCCAGTTGCAGCTTGTAGGCGCTGGTGGCCGGGGTGTCGGGAATCGCGTTCATCTGTTTGCGGCGCTGTTGCAGGGCCTGCAACTGGTCGCCGACCGAGACCGGGTTGTCCTGCATCTGATAGTGCTGGGCGGCCAGCACGCTCAGGGTGCTCTGCTGCATTTCCAGCAGGCGCTCGCCGACCTGGGCGATGTACGCGGCGCGCTCGTCGGCGCTCATGTTGAACCATTCGGTTTGCCTGCCTGCCGCCTTGATCTGTTGATCGATCAGGGTATTGAGCAGGCGCGTGAAGTCCTTGGACATGGAAGCCATTGCAGTGATCCTTTGTCTGTTTTGAGCGAAGCCCTTCGTGGCGCGAAAGGCTGCCTGTCGCTATGAATATCCGGGGTGAGGAGGCATGCCTGGTTCGTGCGTACTCCTGCCGTCAGTGGGTTCAATCCTTCATCTGCAAGGCCCACTGCCGGGCATACAGCCCGTCCAGGGCGAGCAGCTGTTCGTGGGTGCCCTGTTCGAGCACCCGGCCCTGGTCGATGACCAGGATCCGGTCGGCGTGGCGCAGGGTATTGAGGCGATGGGCCACGCTGATCACCGTGCGGCCCTGGGCGATGCCTTGCAGGTTGGCCATCACCGCCGCTTCCGACTCGTAGTCCAGGGCGCTGGTGGCTTCGTCCAGGAGCAGGATTCCGGGGTTGCTCAGCAGCGCCCGGGCCAGGGCGATGCGCTGGCGCTGGCCGCCGGAAAGCTGGCCGCCGCGCTCGCCGACCTGGGTCTCGTAGCCCTGGGCCAGGGCTTCGATAAAAGCCGACGCTCCCGCCAGGCTGGCCGCATGCTGCACTTCGGCATCGCTGGCCTGGGGCCGGCACAGGCGGATGTTCTCGGCCACGCTGCCGGCGAACAGCACGCTTTCCTGCAGCACCACGCTCATGTTGCGGCGCAGGGCCACCGGGTCGGCGATGGCCAGGTCGATGCCGTCCACCAGCACCCGGCCGTGCTGGGGCACATAGAGGCGCTGCAACAGGCGGGTCAGGGTCGATTTGCCGGAACCGGAAGGCCCGGTGATGCCGACGAATTCCCCCGGCTGGATCTCCAGATCGAGGCTGCGCAGGACCTCCTGGCCGTCTTCCTCATAGCGAAAGCGCACCCCCTGGAAACTTACCCCACCCTGCAGCGCCGGCACCGAAGCCAGGCCGCCGCTGCCGCTTTCGCACTCGGTGTCGAGAATGTCGCCCAGGCGCCGCAGGGAAATCAGCGTGTGCTGGAAGTCCTGCCAGACCTGGGCCAGGCGCAGGATCGGCTCCACCACATGGCCGGCCAGCATGTTGAAGGCCACCAGCTGGCCGGGGCTCAACTGGCCGTCCAGCACCAGCATCACCCCCCACCACAGCAACAGCGCCGCGGTGAGTTTCTGGATCACGCCGATGCCCTGCCCGGCCCAGATGCCGACGATGCGGGTGTGGAACGCCGCGCGCACATAGGCCGCCAGCTGGCGTTGCCACTGCTGCTGGAAGCCGCTTTCGATGGCCCCGGTCTTGATGGTCTCGATGCCAGTCACAGCCTCAGTGAGAAAGGCGGTGTTGGCCGCGTTCAACTCGTATTCGCGCAAGGCCCGGCTACGCAGCAAGGGCCCCACACACAGCCAGAACAGGAAGTACAAGGCCAGGGAGCCGACCACCACCCAGGTCAGCAGCGGCGCGTAGGCATACATCACGGCGATGAACAGCCCGCAGAAGGCCAGGTCCAGCACCAGGGTCAGGGCCGAACCGGTGAGGAACTGGCGGATCTGCTGCATCTCGCCGACCCGGGCGATGATCTCGCCGGTCTGCCGGCCCTGGAAATAGCCCAGCGGCAGCTGGATCAGATGCTGGTACAGGCGCGCCGACAACTCGGCGTTGATCCTGCTCGCCACGTTGCTGAACAGCCAGGAACGCAGCAGGCCGAACAGGGGTTCGAACAGCGCCAGCGCCAGCATGGCGATGCCCAGCACTTGCAGGCTGGACAGGCCGCGGCTGACCAGGACCCGGTCGATGATGTTCTCGAACAGCAGCGGCGTGACCAGCGCCACCAGTTGCAGCATCAGCGACACCAGCAGCACGCTGCGAAACTGCCGCATATGCTTGAGGATCGACGGCAGGAACCAGCCGATGCCGAAACCGCGCGCCCTGGGTTCGACATGCCGCTCGGCCAGCAGCAGCACCTGGCCCTGCCAGAGCGCTGCCAGTTCCTCGCGAGACAAGCTCTGGCACTGCCCCTGCAACGGCCAGAACAACCGCACCTGGTCGCCGTCCACCGCGTCCAGCACCGCCCAGCCCTGGGAGGTTTCCAGCAGGGCCGGCAACGGCAGGTGCTGCAAACGCTGCACCTGGCTTTGCACCACCCGCGCCCGCAGGCCGATCCAGCCGGCGCAGCGCCGCAGGTCGAGGCTGTCGGCCAGGCCCTCGACCCGCCCCAGGCGGTGGTTCAGTTGCGCCACGCTGATGCTCAGGTCAAACCGTCGGGCGGCCCAGGCCAGTGCATGCAGGCCGGTATCGAGGACAGTCGGCGACTGTTCGGCCGCGGGATTGAAGGCGGTGGTCATGCTCAACGCTCCCGCAACGCTTCGGACTGATACTCGCGAATCGGGCTCAGCAGGTAATTGATCACCCGCCGCTCGCCCGTGCGGATCTCGCCGGTCACGCTCATCCCGGCCTGCAAGGGCATCCACCCCTGCCCCGCGGCGATCGCGGCGCGCTCCAGGCGGATCCGGGTCGGGAACACCAGGCCCAGCTGTTCGTCCTTGATGGCATCACCGGAGACATGCTCGACCGTGCCGCGCAAGGTGCCGTAGCGGGTGTAGGGAAAGGCATCGACCTTGATCTCCACCGGCTGCCCGGCCCTGACGAAACCGACGTCCTTGTTCAGCACCATGACCTCGGCATCCAGCTCGGCGCCCTCGGGCACTATCACCAGCAGTTGCTGCGCCGGTTGCACCGCGCCGCCCAGGGTATGCACCGCCAGTTGCTGGACCACACCGTCCACCGGCGCCAGCAGGGTTTGCAGGCGCTGCCGGTCGCGGCCGCGGATCAGTTGCTGTTCGAGCACGGCGACATCCTGGTGGCTGCGGTTGAGCAGGTCGTGCTGCTCGCGCTGGGTCCTGGCCAGGAAGCTGTCGCGTTGCTCCCGGCGGTTCTGCGCCTGGGCCTTGAGCACCTGCAGCTCGGCATGTTGCTGGGCCAGGGAACGCTCGACTTCCAGCTGTTCCTTTTCCTGTTCGAGCAATTCGACCCTAGGCATCAGTTGTTCGGCCGCCATCGCCCGGCGCGCATCGAGGCGCCGGCGGACGTTGCTGGCCAGCTTGCCCAGGGCGGCGATCTCGCCATTGCGGGCCCGCTGGTTGGCCTGGTTGATGGCGATCTCGGCATTGAGGCTGTCGAGGTTGGCGCGGATCTCCTTCCAGGTGCTCGCCAACTGTTCCCGCGCCGCCGCGAGCTGTTCCGCGTCCAGGCCGTCCGGCGCCTGGTAGCTGCCCAGCGGGTCCGGGGTCAGCAGCGCGCGGGCCCGGGCCAGCTCCAGGCGCTTGAACGCCAGCTGCGCGCGCAACTCGCTCAGCTCGGCGTCGATGCCGATCGGGTTCAGCGCCACCAGCACGTCGCCGGCCTTGACCCGCTGCCCGTCCCGCACATGGATGGCCCGCACTTCGCCGGCCTCATGGGCCTGGATCACCTTGGTGTAGCTGGAGACCATCAGGCGCCCGGCGGCGCTGGCATGGATGTCGAGGAACCCGAGGATCGCCCAGCCCAGGGCCAGCAGGATCGACAGGATCAACAGCAGTGCCGTGCCGCGCGCCCAGGGCGCGGGCGGGCGCTCGACGATCTCCAGGTAACCGGGCTGGAACTCGTATTCGTCGCGGCTGCGCCCCCGCAGCGCCGGCGCCTCGCGCAGCTGCCGCCAGACGCGTCGCAAATGGGTCAATAAGCCGCGCATCATTCGGCCTCCTTGCGCAGCGCCTGTTGCAGCGCCCACAAGCGCGCATAACAACCGCCGTTGGCCAGCAGTTCATGGTGGCTGCCCGACTCGCTGATACGCCCCTGCTCCAGGGCGATGATGCGTTGGCAATGGCGGACCGCGGACAGCCGGTGGGCGATGATGATCACCGTGCGGCCCTCGGCGATGCGCGCCATGTTGTCCTGGATCAGCGCCTGGGATTCGTCGTCCAGGGCGCTGGTGGCTTCGTCGAAAATCAGGATCCGCGGATCGCCCATCAGCGCCCGGGCAATGGCGATGCGTTGCCGCTGGCCACCGGACAGCGAGCTGCCGGCTTCGGCCAGCACCGTGTCGTAGCCCAGCGGCAGGCGCAGGATGAAATCGTGGGCGCCGGCCAGGCGCGCCGCGGCGATCACGCTTTCCAGGGACGCCGTGGGATGGCGCAGGGCGATGTTGTGCCGCACGCTGCGGTTGAACAGGTAGTTTTCCTGCAGCACCACGCCGATCTGGCTGCGCAACCAGGCCGGTTGCAGCTGCTGCAGCGGCATGCCGTCAATGAGGATGCGCCCGGCATCGGGGGTATAGAGTTTTTGCAGCAGGCGGGTCAGCGTGCTCTTGCCCGACCCGGACGGCCCGACGATGCCCAGGGTCTGGCCGGCGGCGATGTGCAGGTCCAGGCCGCGCAGCACCAGCTCCAGTTCCGGGCGATAGCGGAACGTCACTTGCTCGATGCGCACCTCGCCGCGCAGGGCCTGCGCCGGGCGCTGGTCGCCCTCGGCCTGCTCCACCGGCAGGTTGAGCATGTCGCCCAGTTTGTCCACCGACACCCGCACCCGGACGAACTGCTGCCAGACCTCGATCAGCTTGGCCAGCGGCTGGCTGACGTGGGACAGCATCATGTTGAAGGCGATCAGTTGGCCAATGGTCATCTGCAGGTCGATGACCTTGCTCGCGCCCCAGCAGATCACCGCCACCGCAGTGACTTTCTGCAACAGCGTGACCATCTGGCTGATCGCGCTGCCGAGGGTCTGGCTGGCAAAACCGGCCTCGACCATCTCCGCCGTCTGCGCCTCCCAGCGCCGCTGCATGCGCGGCTCCACCGCCAGGCTCTTGATGGTTTCGCTGCTGCTCACGGTCTCATTGAGAAAGGCCGTGTTGCGCGCGGCGCTGTAGAACTGCCGTTCGATGCGCTTCTCCAGCGGGCCGCTGCTGGCCCAGGCCAGCAGCACATACAGCGGCAGGGTCAGCAGCACCAGCAGCGTCAGCGGCCAGGAGATCCAGGCCATGACCGCGAAAAACACCAGGGTGAAGGCCACATCCACGCACAGGGTCAGCAAGGAGCCGGTGAGGAACTCGCGGATGCTGTCCAGCTCCTGGACCCGGGTGATGATCGCGCCGACCTGGCGCTGCTTGAAGTACAGCAGCGGCAGGCCGAGCAGATGGCGGAACAGCTTGACCCCCAGGCCGATATCGATGCGATTGGCGGTGTGCGCCGAAAGGTATTCGCGCAGGCCCTTGAGCAGCACCTCGAACAGGCCGACCACCACCAGGGTCATCACCAGCACGTCGAGGGTCGACAGCGCCCGGTGCACCATGACCTTGTCCATCACCGCCTGGAAGAACAACGGGGTCGCCAGGGCCAGCACTTGCAGCAGCAGCGAGCACAGCAGCACTTCGCCGAGGATCCGTCGATGGCGCAGCAGCTCCGGAACGAACCAGGACAGATCGAAGCGCAGGCCGCCCTGGCGCAGGCGAATCACCTCGCCGCTCCACTCTTCGGCCAACTGCGCGCGGTCGATCACATCCGGGGTATGGGCTGAGGGTCGCTGGATCAGCGCCTGCGCGTCGGACAGCCGGGCCAGCAGGATGAACGCGCCGCTGCGGTGGCGCCAGATCAGGGGCAGCATCTTCGGGGTCAGCCGGGCCAGCGCCAGACGCTCCAGGCGCAGGTCAGCACCGGCGCCCCGGGCGTAGTCCTTGAGCGCCCGGCGCAGGTCGCGTTCGGTTCCCGGGTCGGCGGCCTGTGGCGCGCGCTCCTGGGTCAGTTGCAGCAGCAGTTGGCAACAGGCCAGGGCTGAGTGGACGGCCGCCGTGGCGGAAAGCTCCACCATGGCCGGGCATTCGACCCGGGCTGGCTGCGGGGGTGTTGCGGGATTGACTGACATAGACCGCTCGTTTCAAGACCCTCGCGGCAAGAGCGAGGGTGCATGGAGATACGAAACCAGTCTGCGGCAGCCACCCGGCAATGATAATCAGCCACGGGGTTGAAAGCTTTTAAGTAAAACTTAATCAGCCGGAGCCTGGCCCCGGGTCCGAGCCATGTTCCGGGCAAAAAAAAGCCGGACTCGCGTCCGGCTTTCTGTCAGCTCATGGCTCAGGCGGCATCCTGCCGGTGCAGCAGCACCCGGGTCACTCGCCGCTCTTCCACCGTCACCACCTGCAGCGTCCAGTCCTGCCATTGCAGTCGGTCGCCAATCACCGGCAAGCGGTCCAGCAGGCTCATCACCAGCCCGGCCAGGGTCTGGTAGTCCTCGGTCGGCTCGGCGTCGAAGCCGGTGCGCTGGTGGATCTGCATCAGGTTCAAGGCGCCGCTGACCATGAAACCGCCCTGCTCCTCGACAATGTCCGGGCCTTCGATTTCGCTGGCGTCGGGCAGCTCGCCGGCGATGGACTCGAGGATGTCGGTCATGCTCAGCACGCCGACGAAATCGCCAAATTCGTTGATCACGAACGCGATGTGGGTCGAGGCTTTGCGCATCTGCTCCAGGGCGTTGAGGATCGAGAAGCTGTCCAGCAGGTTGATCGCCGTGCGCGCCAGGTGCTCCAGGTTCGGCTCGTTGCCGGCCAGGTATTCCTTGAGCAGTTCCTTCTTGTGCACGAAGCCCAGCGGCTCTTCCACCGCGCCGTCGCGAATCAGCGGCAGGCGCGAGTAGGACGAATGCATCAGCCTGTTGCGGATGGCTTCGGCATCGTCGGCCAGGTCGATGTAGTCGACATCGGCGCGCACCGTCATCAAGGTGCGGATCGGTCGCTCGGCCAGTTGCAGCACGCCGCTGATCATCACCCGCTCGCGGCGGTCGAACAGCTCCGCGCTCGGCGCTTGGCCATTGTCCAGCAGGTCGGCGATCTCTTCGCCCACCTCCTCCACCGCCAACTGGCGACCGCCGAGCAGGCGCATCACCGCATGGGCCGTGCGCTCGCGCATCGGCCGCAGGCCCTGCATGGATTTCTTGCGGCGGGCACGGGCGATCTGGTTGAACACCTCGATCAGGATCGAAAAACCGATGGCCGCGTACAGGTAGCCTTTCGGAATGTGGAAGCCCAGGCCTTCGGCGGTCAGGGCAAAACCGATCATCATCAAGAAGCCCAGGCACAGCATGATCACCGTCGGGTGGGCGTTGACGAAGCGGGTCAGCGGCTTGCTGGCGACAATCATCAGGCCGATGGAAATGATCACCGCGATCATCATCACCGCCAGTTCATCGACCATGCCCACGGCGGTGATCACCGCATCCAGGGAGAACACCGCATCGAGCACCACGATCTGCGCGACGATCGGCCAGAACAGCGCGTAAGCGGCATTGCCGGCGCGCTGGCTGACATGGCCTTCCAGGCGCTCATGCAACTCCATGGTGGCCTTGAACAACAGGAACACACCACCGAACAGCATGATCAGGTCGCGACCGGAGAAGCTCTTGCCGAACACCTCGAACAGCGGCGCGGTCAAGGTCACCAACCAGGAAATACTCGCCAGCAGGCCCAGGCGCATGAGCAGCGCCAGGGACAGGCCGATGATCCGCGCGCGGTCACGCTGGTGGGGCGGCAACTTGTCCGCGAGGATCGCGATAAACACCAGGTTGTCGATCCCCAGCACCAGCTCCAGCACGATCAGGGTCAACAGGCCAAGCCAGGCCGTGGGGTCCATTATCCATTCCATAAAAACGACTCTATCTCTCCAGTGAATTCAGGCAGCCGGACACGGCAAGGCAAGGCCACAAGGCCTTTGAACGGCAAACGCAGACCAGCGCCCAACGGCCGCGACGACCGGCGGCGAGCAGCGAAAAACAGCGAGTTCGGGGTAACGGCCGCGCCTTATGACTGACGGAAGGCACCGCGAGGCGGATCGAGCGGGGAAAGGCTGAGGCGTCCAGGAATAAGGACGACTGGGAGGCTCCGAGAGGGTGTTCATGCAAGTCCTGTGAAGAAAAACGGACTTGAATCCTACAACCCCAAGGGGAATTTCCCATGAGGGAAATCATTTCAAGATCTTATCGGGGTGTCTGGCCACGGCTATGGCAGGCAAGCTCGCCCCAGAAAAAGCGAGCCTGCCCGTGCGACTCAATAGCGTCCGGGCAACAGCCCGAGTTCCACCAGCTTGATATCGGTGTCGCCCACCACCTGCACATGCTGGACGTTCTTCTCGTCCATGATGCCGGGGCAGGCAACGACGATGGTGCCCTTCGATTGAGTGGGACGCAGCTCGGCGACCTCCGGAAAATCGGCCGCCGACAGAGGGTGCGGGCAATAACCGATCCAGCCGATGGTCTGCCGGTCCTGGAACACCCGCTGCTTGCGAAAGTACTCGTTGGGAGCGGCCACGCCCCAATAGATCTCCGGCCAGAGATCGACCGCTGCGTTCATCAACTCGACAATGCCCTGTCGAGGATCCGGGAGGCAACGGACCAGTGTCCCGGCTTCGGAAAACTCGATGCCCGCGGGCAACGAACCGCCGCTTCGGGCGTGATAGGTGAGCGACAGCCCGCCCTTGAGCGGATCGGATATCCCGTTCCACAACACAAAGCTCATGTCGTTGACGTCGAAGTCCGAGTCTTTCCAGGAGGCTATTTCCCGCCGCAAGCTGCTCGGGTCGAGGAGCACATTGTGCGTCAGGCCGTCATCCTTGCCTTCGGCGCACAAGAACCAGTTCTTGAGAATGGGGTCGATCTCGCCTATCGCCTTGAGAAAGGCCAGGCTCCTGTCGATTTGTTGCTGCTCGGTAACCTGGGCAATCTTCTGCTTATCAAAGCTCAGCTTGAAATTGAAACGCTTGAATGTGTCCATGAGTACTCCATACGGTCTCAGGCGATTATGTCCGGGTACTGCTTTTTGTATTCTTCCAGCGCCTTTTGCTCCTCGCGACGCACTTCCTCGTACTCCTCATGATCTTTGGTTCCAGGCATCGGATTCCAATAGGCCGTCAGGTTGGTGAGCCCGCCCTCCTCGTACCTCTCGGAGCAATACTCGTAAACCTCCCGCTGAAGAAAATGCCACTCCAGCCTCACCGGCGGGCTGGGCTTGGCCTTGCCTGCCTGGGTGAACGCCTTCACGATCAGATCCTTCTCCAGGCTCTTGGCAAACTTCGGATGCTTGAAACCGAGTATGAGCATGAACTTGTAGTTGGCCTTGGCCTCTTGCAGGGTACAGCGGCTTTTCACAAAACCGTCCCAGTCCGTAGCACTCCACAGCCACTCCCAGGGAAACGGGAAGTTGGTCACCCAGTTTTGGTACCTGCTCGACAGGTCACTCATGCTGTGTCCCTTCCCGTTGACCGGAATGTACATATGCCCGTCTTCGGGCGGGCACTTCACGCAGTCTTTCTTCTGGGTCTTGCACTCTCTTTCCGCCTCCTTCGTCCGGTCCCGGGTGCTTGCCGGCGCATCCGCCTTGGGCAGCGCCTCGGGCTTGGTCCCGGGTAGCGGCAAAGGCTGCGGCACCGGTCTTGGGCTCGGTAGCGGCCGGGGGACGACTTCCGGGGGCGGAACCGGCAACGGTCGTGGCGGCGGCATCGGCAATCGAGGCGGCGCGGGAATGGGTATATCGAAGGGCAGCCTCGGTCCACTGCGAGGTAATGGCAAACGCACCCCACTGCTTATGGGAGGTGCCAGTTGCGCTACGGCTCCACTGATGAAACTGGTCATTCAGGCATCCCTGTCTTGAGTGCTGCACGCCAGGCGCGTTGCCCCTGGACGAAATCCATGACGCTTGCGTAATCGCGAAAACGCTGTTCCGGGGTGTCGTTTACCGGCCTTTTCATCCACCGGATAAACCCGGGTGTTTCTTCGAAACCAGGAAATTGCAGGCCAAAGCGCATGAAGCTTTCAACCGTATCGGGCTCTTCGATTTGCAGCGCCCAGGCTTTTTCCCGGTAGTCCTTGAGGTACTGGATCGTCTGCCACTGGCCCTTCTGCTCGAGCCATTGAGGATTGTGCTGACGTATCTCGAGCATGATCTTCTCGATCACCTCATTTTGCCGAACCTGCTCCAGCGCTTTCAGCTGGTCTGCCGTCAACTCAAGCATGGCGAGCCTCCTGCCCGACCCGGTAATACGTCTGGTACGCCAGGACCAATGGCTGCCAGATCTGCCAGCGATCAAGCGGCAACATCAGGGCCATTCGCTGTTCGCTGTCCAAGACAGCCTCCAGGCTGCGGCGGACGATCGGGTTGTAATAACGAAACAACGCCATCCGGCCATCCGGCAGACGGCTGAACAAATGGGATTTGAGATGGTTGCTCAGCGCCTCAAAGGAACGCTCGCTCCACAGCCATGAAACCAGCGGCGACTTCTGGTCGCGCTCGATCAGCCAGTCGAGCAGTTGCGAGGCCTCGTCGCTATTTGTCATGAACTCCACCAGCGCTGGTCCCCCACGGCTGATTTCGTCCAGCTCGGTAGCGGCCAGCAACCACTCGACGCGGATCGCCGCCCCGGCCGCGTCCAGGCGGTTCTCCAGGGTCATGTACCGGGCGCCATCCACCAGCACATAGAGCCGGGTTTCAGGGTGCTGCTCCAGACAGTGGCGAATATGGGTACGAAATTGCAGAACATTCGGATCAGTCCGGCGTCCATTGCCAGGAACACTCATGATCAGTTCCCCAGGCTTTGCAGCGGGACAAAGGCTTCATTGCGCTGCGCCGCCGCCAACAGGCACGGCAGGCAAAGCCCGGGAATCTTGATCACGGGAGCGACAGCCGCGGCACTGACCTGCTGCCCGATGATCACGCTTCCCGACCCGCTCACCACCACATTCCCGTGATTACCGGTCGTGCCCAGGGTCGCGACCGGCAAGCCATTGATCAGCACATTGGCAACCACCCCACTGACCAGGGCACTGCCGCAGGCCGTGGTGTCGGTCATCCGCGCCGCGCTGAGCCCATCGAACAATACGTCGGGCGATCCCGAGACAATCGGGTTACTGGCGTGCCCGGGCAACGGGCAAGCGGTCATATCCGTGACACGTGCCGCAGGTTTTCCACTCATTGCAATCTCCTTTATCCGTTAGGTATTGCGTGTTGTCCCTAGGCCATCGATCTGGAAGAGACCAAAGCGCCAACAGGCATCCTCCACATCGAATAATGCGAGCTGGCTGGCCGTCGAGCCGGGGGCCTTGAACGGGGGTGACATCTGCAGTGCTTCGGTAACAGTGCGCTCCATGGCCGCTGGCGCCCAATCGTCCAGTTCGTTGAGCTGCCGGTTGTAGTCCGGTGCGCCAACACTTTTATAGGCACTTAGCAGGTACTCGGGTAATTCCGTGTCCGACCATTGCAGGTAATAACCCTGATCATCCAGGACCGGCCGGGTCCAGGCCGTCAGCCCGACCGGAATCACTTCCTGTTGATCGATACTGAGGAGGCAGTCGTCCTGGGCGGCGAAACCCAGGCAGATATTGAGTTTCAACCAGCCATTAGCCTGATTGAGGAGCTGGGAAGGATCGAACGATCGAAGTGGCACCACACGATAGTTGCGCAGATGGGAAGCGCGCAGGTAGATCTCCGCATCCAGCCGGGAAATGAACACCCGGACGGTGGGTGCATCAAGGTCGCCGACGCAACTTATCTGCACCGGATCCAGGGCAGGCTGATCGTGAATACCGGTGACCGTGACCAAGCCATAAAGACGAATTGAGGATCTCAGTCCTTGAAATCGAACCATCCCACTCCCTCCCGAACAGCGCGATCTGTCAGGCGCTTGTCAGTCGTTCCATTGAGCCCGCCACTCTAGCAACCATGAATTGCGCAAGAAGTTGCGCAGTTGCGCTCGAAGCCTTATGCCTACAGGCTCCGAAGAATTTTTTACAAAATATTTCAGGCGCTGCTGGCCGGCTTAGAGCAAAACGACCTCAGCGGCCGCATCGCCCCTACCCCCGCAATGTGCCTCTGACCTGCTCGATATAACGCGCCACCGCCGGGGCCTTTTCGAAGCGGCGGTGGATCAGCGACAGCCAGGACGCAGCCGTGCTGCCCTGGATCGGCCGGTACAACACATTGGGCAGCCCCACGTGCCCGACCACCGACTCCGGCACCACGGCCACCCCCTGCCCCAGGGAGACCAGGGCCAGCACCGCCACCAGACCGCCGGGCTGCGGCCCCAGTTTCGGCGCATAACCGCCCTCGGCGGCGACCTGCAAGGTGCCGCTGATCTGTTCCGGAAGCACGAAGGTCTCGTTATGCAGATGGGCCGGGGCGATCTCCGGCAAGCGTCCCAGCCAGGACTCGGCGGGCAGTGCCAGGACAAAACCTTCGCCATCCAGGCGAACCGCCTCCACCCCTTCAGGCAGGGTCATGGGCGAGCGGATGTAACCGATGTCGAACCGCCCCTCGGCCACCAGTCCGGGCAACGCCGCCATCGGGCTTTCGCGCACGCTCAGGCTGACGTCCGGGCAGTCCTGGCTGAAGCGCTGCACCTGTTTTTGCAGCAGCCCCGAATACACCGCCGAGGCCACGTATCCCAGCTCGATATGGCCGATTTCGCCGCGCCCGGCGCGCTGGGCGTTACGCTGCGCGAACTCGAACTGGCGCACCGTGGCCTCGGCCTCGCGCACCAGGGCCGCGCCGGCCTCGGTCAGGCTGACCTCGCGCTGCTGGCGCACAAACAAGCGGGTGCCCAGGGCCTGTTCCATGTCCTGGATCTGCCGGCTCAGGGTTGGCGGCGCGATGCCCAGTTGCTCGGCGGCGCGGGTGAAATTGCGTTGCCGGGCCACCGCCAGGAAATAGCGGAAATGACGGATTTCCATAAGTGCGTTAGCTCAAAGGTAATGAAGTGCTCCAGCTCGCCTAACAGAACGGGCGAAAGCCCGGGATAAGCTGGCCAGACCTTCACAGTAGAGAGCCCACGCCATGCACGTCAAACCACTGTTTCTGGCCATGATCACTTGCTGCAGCGTGCCCACGACTTTCGCCGCCGAGAAAGACGCCGACGTTGCCCAGAAGGCAATCCTCAATTTCGCCACCGCCCAACAACTGCTCAAGGCCGCCCAGGACACCGCCTCGGCCAAGGGCTGGCCCTGCGCCGTGGCGATCGTCGACGACGGCGGCTGGCCGATCCTCAGCGCGCGCATGGACGGCGCGCCGGTGGTGGCCGGTATCGAACTGGCCCAGGGCAAGGCGCGGACCTCGGCATTGTTCAAGCGCCCTTCCGGCGACCTGGAAAACGCCATCAACGGCGGGCGCCAGGCGGCCATCACCTCGGGCCTGCTGATGATGAAAGGCGCGCAGCCGATCCGCGTCGACGGCCAGGTGATCGGCGCCATCGGCATCAGCGCCGACACCCCGGCCCATGACGATGAAATCGCCCAGGCCGCCCTCGCCGCGCTGGGTCAACGGGTGCAGCCATGAGGCCGGCCAGCCCGCGCCTGACCCTGCTCACCGCTTCCGGGGTGTGCTCGCTGATCGTGCTCGACACCAACATTGTCGCGGTGACCCTGCCGAGCATCGCTCGCGACCTGGGGGCCAACTTCGCCGATATCGAATGGGTGGTCAGCGCCTACATGCTGGCCTTCGCCGCGCTGCTACTGCCGGCCGGCAGCCTGGCCGACCGTTTCGGACGCAAGCGCACCCTGCTCTGCGGCCTCGGGCTGTTCATCCTCGCCTCCCTCGGCTGTGGCGCCGCGCCCAACGTGCTGTTGCTCGACATCGCCCGGGCGATCAAGGGGGTCGGCGCGGCGCTGCTGCTGACCTCGGCCCTGGCCACCATCGGCCACACCTTCCATGACGAGGTCGAACGGGCCAAGGCCTGGGCGTTCTGGGGGGCTTGCATGGGCGTGGCGATGACCGCCGCGCCCACCGTCGGCGGCCTGATCACCGACTTCATCGGCTGGCGCTGGATCTTCTACCTCAACCTGCCGGTGGGCGGGCTGCTGGTGCTGATGGTGTTGCGCGCGATACCCGAGTCCCGCGACACCCAGGCCGCCCGCCTCGACCCCTGGGGCAGCCTGGCCTTCAGCGCCAGCCTGCTGTGCCTGATCTGGGGCCTGATCGAAGCCAATCGCATCGGCTGGAGCCACCCGCTGACCTACGCCCGACTATTGGGCGGCGTGGCGTTGCTCGGGCTGTTCGTGCTGATCGAGCGGGTACAGCGCCGGCCCATGGTCGACCTGCAGCTGTTTCGCCATCCGCGCTTCATCGGTGCCCTGCTGGGGATGTTCGCCTACGCCGGCTGCGCCCAGGTGATGATGACCCTGCTGCCCTTCTACCTGCAGAACGGCCTGGGCTTCTCGGCGATCGCCTCGGGGCTGGGCATGCTGCCATTTGCCCTGACCATGCTGATCTGCCCGCGCATCGGCGTGCGCCTGGCGACGCGTTATGCCCCGGCGACCCTGATGGCCGCCGGCCTGACCCTGGTCGGTTGCGGCAACCTGCTCGCGGCCTGGGCCGTGCAGGCTAGCGGCTACCTGAGCTTTGCCCTGGCCATCGCGGTGACCGGCGCCGGCGCCGGCCTGCTCAACGGCGACACGCAGAAAAACATCATGGCCTGCGTGCCCCGCGACCGCGCCGGCATGGCCTCGGGCCTGAGCACTACCATGCGCTTCAGCGCCATCATGCTGGCCATTGGCGTGTTCGGCGCCCTGCTCGGCAGCCATACCCAGCAACGCCTGCACGCCAGTCTGGGCGCAAGCGCCGCGCAATGGCTCGACCAGGCCCAGGCCATCGCCTCCCGGGTGGTGGCCGGCGACATGCCCGCAGCCCTGGCCTTACTGCCCGACTCGGCGAAAGAGCTGGTCGAACCGCTGGCCCGCCAAGCCTTTGTCGACGGTTTCGGCATGGTGCTCGGAGTGGCCGGCCTGCTGGCGCTGCTGGCGGCAGTGACGGTGGGCACGCTGATGCGCAATCCCATCCCGCAGCCGCGGCCTTTGACGCTGAGCGTGGAGTGAAATCAGGCGAGGGGCCGTCCTACGGCCACTGAAATCGTTCGGTGGCCATGACCAAGGCCCATAACCATCGTCCGCCTGCAGATGCATCGCCTCAGTCGCGGGCGCGGGCCCAAACCTCAAGTACGCCCCTGGCTGGCGCTGCTGCTCGACCAGTTGAACAGCGCCAGGCGCACGCGCCAGTACCGACAGGAAATGGCCAGGTAATAGCCGATGCAAGAGCGCAAGCAAGGGGATCCTCTTGCCCGCACTCAAGGGAAAGGACGGGGCGCCCGAGCAAACGCATCCGTCCGTCGGCTGGTAATGCTCGATTCGCGCAGCGGATCGCAAAAAACATCCAGGGCACCCAGCAAAAAAATATGCCGCTGCTAGGATTTCCGGCGGACCTCACCCTAATAAAGGAGCAACACATGAGAGTCGTCCCCCTTGCCTTGGCTTGCGCCCTCACCCTCGGACTCGCCGGTTGCAATTCGATCGCCGGCAAGACCAATACCCTGAGCGATGAACAGATCAAATCCCAGACCAGCGGCGCCCTGGGTTATGCGCCCTCGGACGTCAGCATCGTCAGCCGTCGCACCGAAGGCACCAACACCTATGTGGCCTTGAAAACCAACGACAACAAGGAGTTCAACTGCATCATCAACGGCGGCAACCTGCTCACCCTGGGCATGACCAACCCGCCTTCCTGCGCCAGGAAAGGCGAAGCCATCCGTTCCGCTCCTTTCGGCGGCTAAAACGCTGATCCGGGGGCAGTCGTCGGCCGGCTCACGGCCGGACTGCCCTCACCCCATCACACCCCATCGATATGCCGGTACTGCGCATCCAGCTGCTGCGCCAGCTCGCGAGCGCGGCCGAGGCGGATCGGCCCGCGTTCGATATCGATCAACAGGGTCGGGCAACCCAGGTGCTCCAAGGGCGGCAAGGTCTTGAGCCGGCCATCGGTGAGCAGCAGTACCCGTTGCTGCTCGGCCGGGTAACGCTTGTGCCGCGAGACCAGCCACCGTCCTGCCTCGGCCAAGGCCGCCAGCAATGGCGTGCCGCCGCCCGCGCCCAGCCCGTCGAGCCAGTCGCGCAAATCCTTCGAAGCCTTCAGGCCCCGCACCTGCCAGTTCGGCGCACGGCCGCTGGCGGTCAGCAGGGCCAGGCGTGCGCGCTGCCGGTAAGCATCGTCGAACAGCTGGGCCAGCAGGCCCTTGGCATCGCTCAGTGCCTGATGGCGGCGGGTCGAGGCCGAGGCATCGACGATCACCAGCCACAGCTCATGGGGCGAACGGCTGCGCAGGTGCCACAGCAGATCGTCACACTGACGGGGTCGACCGTTGAGCAAGGTGCCCGGCCAGTTGATCGAGCCATGGACGGCCGCGCGCGCGCGGCCTTGCCTGCCCTTGTCCAACCGCCCGGCGCGGGACTTGGCATTCGCCCCCGCGTCGGACCGGGGGCGAATGCCTAGGGCTTTTTTGGCCAGCTCGGCACTTCACGCCGGGCGCCGGTGGCCAGCGCCTGGGCCGGCAATTCACCCCATTGGCCCTGGCCTTCGGCGGGGCTGGATTGGGCCGGGGATGGCGCGGAAGACGGCTGCGGCTGATGCGCCGCGCTCGGCGGGTGGTCGCGACGGCGATGGCGCAGGGCGAATTCGGCCACCGCGTCTATGTCCTGCTCCTCGATAGCCCGGGCACCACGCCAGGCCGCGTGGGCGCGGGCGGCGCGCAGCCACACCAGGTCCGCGCGCAGGCCGTCGACGCCGGCGGCGAAACAGCGCTCGGTGATCCGCTCCAGCGCTCGATCGTCCAGGGCGATCTCCGCCAGCAACAGCCGCGCCTGCTGGCAGCGCTGGCGCAGCGCCTCCTGCTCGGCGGCCCATTGCTGGCAGAAGCCCTGGGGATCGCTGTCGAAATCCAGCCGCCGGCGAATGATCTGCCCCCGCTCAGCGGGCGGCGTCTGCCCGCTCAGGGCGACATTCAGGCCAAAGCGGTCCAGCAGTTGCGGACGCAGCTCGCCCTCCTCCGGGTTCATGGTGCCGATCAGCACGAACCTGGCCGAATGCCGGTGGGAAATACCGTCGCGCTCGATCAGGTTGGTGCCGCTGGCGGCCACGTCCAGCAGCAGGTCCACCAGATGGTCCGGCAGCAGGTTCACCTCGTCGACGTAGAGCACCCCGCCATCGGCCTTGGCCAACACCCCCGGGGAAAACTGCGCCCGGCCTTCGCCCAGCGCCGCGTCCAGGTCCAGGGTACCGACCAGGCGTTCCTCGGTCGCGCCCAGGGGTAAGGTGACGAACTGCCCGCTGGCCAGCAGGTCCGCCAGGCCGCGGGCCAGTGTGGACTTGGCCATGCCCCGTGGGCCTTCGATCAACACCCCGCCGATTTTCGGGTCGATGGCCGTCAGACACAGCGCCAGTTTCAGGTCATCGGCGCCGACCACGGCGGACAGCGGGAAATGTGGGGTATCGCTCATGTCGGTTCTCGATAAAGGGATGCACGAACATCAATAGTTGTAGCCGCTGCCGCAGGCTGCGATTGACGACGCAGTCGGCATAAAACAGACGACGCATTGCTATCTGACAGGCCGCGTCGCCTGTCCCAGCGGCCCCTGCGGGCCCGATCGCAGCCTGCGGCAGCCGCTACAGGGGCATCAGCCATCTTCTTCAATATCCAGCAGCAGGTTTTCCAAGGCCTCGCGGTACTCGCCGGGCGCCTGCCACATCCCGCGCTGCTGGGCCTCGAGCAGGCGCTCGGTCATGTCGCGCAACGCATGGGGGTTGTGCTGCCGGATGAATTCGCGGGTCGCCGGGTCCAGCAGATAGGCGTCGGCCAGCAAGGCGTACTGGTGATCGTCGATGAGCTGGGTGGTGGCGTCGAAGGCGAACAGATTATCCACGGTGGCGGCCATTTCAAAGGCACCCTTGTAGCCGTGGCGCTTCACCCCTGCGATCCACTTCGGGTTGGCCGCGCGGGAGCGGATCACCCGGTTCAGCTCTTCCTTGAGGCTGCGGATCTTCGGCAGGTCCGGCTGGCTGTGGTCGCCGTGGTAGCTGGCGGCCTTTTCGCCGCTGAGGCTTTCCACCGCCGCGAGCATGCCGCCCTGGAACTGGTAGTAGTCGTTGGAATCCAGCAGGTCGTGCTCGCGGTTGTCCTGGTTCTGCAGCACCGCCTGCACCTGGCTCAGGCGCTGGGCGAACTGGCCACGGGCCGCGGTGCCTTCGTCGGCGCCGCCATAGGCGTAGCCGCCCCAGTTCAGGTAGACCTCGGCCAGGTCCTCGCGGCTCTGCCACAGGCGAGCGTCGATAGCGCCCTGCACGCCCGCGCCATAGGCCCCGGGCTTGGCGCCGAAGATGCGCCAGCCGGCCTGGCGCTGCGCGGCCTCGGCATCGAGACCGGACTGCAGCAGCGCTTCACGCTCGGCGCGGACCTTGGCCGCCAGCGGGTTGAGGTCGTCCGGCTCGTCCAGCGCGGCCACCGCCTGCACCGCGGCGTCGAACAGGCGGATCAGGTTGGCGAAGGCATCGCGGAAGAACCCGGACACCCGCAAAGTCACGTCTACCCGTGGACGGTCCAGCAGGCTCAGCGGCAGGATCTCGAAGTCGTCGACCCGCTGGCTGCCGGTGGCCCACACCGGGCGCACGCCCATCAGCGCCATGGCCTGGGCAATATCGTCGCCGCCAGTGCGCATGGTCGCGGTGCCCCACACCGACAGGCCGAGCTGACGCAGGTGGTCGCCATGGTCCTGCAGGTGCCGTTCGAGGATCAGGTTGGCCGACTGGAAACCGATGCGCCAGGCAGTGGTGGTCGGCAGGTTGCGCACATCCACCGAGTAGAAATTGCGCCCGGTTGGCAGCACGTCCAGGCGCCCACGACTCGGTGCGCCGCTGGGCCCGGCCGGCACGAAACGCCCGCCCAGGGCAGCCAGCAAGCCGCCCATCTCCGCAGGGCCGCAGGCATCCAGGCGCGGCGCCACTACTTCGCGCAGGCTGTCGATGATCGCCTTGACCTCGCTCCAGGCGGGCTCGCTCAGTTGCTCGACCTCACCGACCAAGGCCGCTTCTATCAAGCGCCCGGCAAACAGCTCCAGGCGTTCGCGGGTATCGCCGGCGGTGCGCCACAGTTGCTCACTGAGGTCCTGCAAGGCCTGTGGCCGACGCCCGCTCCAGGGCTCGGCCAGGGCGCAATCCAGCGGATCGAAACCCAGCTCGAAGGCCTTGGCCAGGGCCCGCAACAGGCTCGACTGCCCGCCCCGGCCATCGCCACGGGGAATGCGCAGCAAGGCCAGCAAGGTGTCGATACGCAGGCGGCCCACGGGCGATTCGCCGAACACATGCAGGCCGTCGCGGATCTGCGACTCCTTCAGGTCGCACAGGTAGGTGTCCAGACGCGGCAGCCACAGCGCCGCGTCGGCCTCGCCGTCGAGCTGCCCGTCCAGTTGCAGTTCGCGGTCGATCCGGGTCACCCGCACCAGCTTGAGAATGTCTTTCTGCAACTCGCGGGCGCGGCGCGGATCGAGCAACTGGGCTTCGTAGTACTCGTCGGCCAGCAGTTCCAGGTCGCGCAGCGGGCCGTAGGTTTCGGCGCGGGTCAGCGGCGGCATCAGGTGGTCGATGATCACCGCCTGGGTCCGGCGCTTGGCCTGGGCGCCCTCGCCCGGGTCGTTGACGATGAATGGATAGATATTCGGCAGCGGTCCCAGCAGCACGTCCGGCCAGCAGCTTTCGGACAGGCCGACGCCCTTGCCCGGCAGCCACTCCAGGTTGCCGTGCTTGCCGACGTGGATCAGCCCATGGGCGCCGTAGGTCTGGCGCAGCCAGAAGTAGAACGCCAGGTACCCGTGGGGTGGCACCAGGTCCGGGTCGTGATAGACCGCGCTCGGATCGACCTGATAACCGCGTGCCGGCTGGATGCCGACAAAGGTCAGGCCAAAACGCAGGCCGGCGATCATCAGCCGCCCGCCGCGGAACATCGGGTCGTTTTGCGGCCCGCCCCAGCGTTCCGTCACCGCCAGGCGATTGGTTTCGGGCAGCGCGTCGAACATGGCCTGGTACTCCTCCAGCGCCAGGCTTTGCTGGCACGGGCGCAGGTCGAGGCTGTCCAGGTCGTTGCTGACGCCGCCGAGCAGTTGCTGGATCAGCGCCGTCCCGCTGTCCGGCAACTCGGCCGGCAACGGATAACCCTCGGCGTGCAGCGCGCGCAGGATATTCAGCGCCGCCGCCGGCGTATCCAGGCCCACGCCATTACCGATGCGGCCGTCGCGGGTCGGGTAGTTGGCGAGGATCAGGGCGATGCGTTTTTCAGCATTCGGCAGCCGGGCCAGATCGACCCAGCGCCGCGCCAGTTCGGCGACAAAATCCATGCGCTCGGGGGCCGGGCGGTAGCAGACCACGTCCGACTGGCTGCGCTCGCTGCGCCAGGCCAGGTCCTTGAAGCTGATGGGCCGGCTGATGATGCGCCCGTCCAGTTCCGGCAAGGCGATGTGCATCGCCAGGTCCCGCGGGCCCAGGCCCTGCTCGCTAGCGCGCCAGCCGGGTTCGTTGTCCTGGGCGCAGATGGCCTGGATCACCGGAATATCGCGGCGGAACGGCCGCAGGTGCGGCGCCTCCGGGCTGGACTGGGCAAAGCCGGTGGTGTTGAGAATCACCCCGGCCTCGACTTCATCCAGCAGGTCCTCGACCACCGCCAGGCAACCGGGCTCTTTCAGGCTGGCCAGGGCCATCGGCAGCGGGTTCAGGCCCGCCGCCAACAAGCGCCGGCAGAACTCATCGATAAAAGCGGTGTTGGCCGCCTGCAAATGCGAGCGGTAGAACAGCAGCGCCGCCACCGGCTGGCCGGCCCGCCAGTCGGCTTGCCAGTCGCTGAGGGCGGCGCTGCTTTTGTGCGGGTGGTAGATCGCCGTGCGCGGCAGGGTCTGCGGCTCGGACCAAGGGTAATCGCGCCCCAGCCAGGCACTGGCCAGGCAGCGGTACAGGTTCAGCGCATTGCCCATGCCGCCCTGGCGCAGGAAGTGCCAGAGGCGCTCGCGGTCGGCGGCGGGCACCGTGCTCAGGTCGCTCAGCTCCGGATCCGGGCGGTCGTCGCCCGGCACCAGGATCAGCTGCACGCCGCGTTGCGCCAGCTGCACCAGTTGCTCGATGCCATAGCGCCAATAGGCGATGCCGCCGTGCAGGGAAAGCAGGATCACCTTGGCGTGGCGCAGCACCTGGTCGACATACAGGTCGACCGAGGCATGGTTCTGCACCTGCATCGGGTTGGCCAGGCGAAAGCTCGGGTAGTCCTCTGGCAGTTGCTGCGCCGCCTCGGCCAGCAGCGCCAGGCTGGAGTCGCCGCTGCACAGGATCACCAGCTCGGCGGGGGTTTGTCCAAGGTCGGCAATGTTGTCATCCGACACGAAACCGCCGGGCTGGGTCCTGAGCAGGTGCATGACTTACACGCTAAGCGCGGCGCGCAATTGCGCTTCGAGCAGGGTCGCGTCCAGTTCCTGGCCGATCAGCACCAGGCGCGTGGTGCGCGCTTCATCGGCGCCCCACTGGCGGTCGAAGTGCTTGTCGAAACGCGTGCCCACGCCCTGGATCAACAGACGCATCGGCTTGTTGGGGATCGCTGCGAAGCCCTTGACCCGCAGGATGCCGTGCTGCACCACCAGTTGGGTCAGGGCGTCCAGCAGCAGGCTTTCGTCGGCCTGGGGCAGCTCGATGGAGATGGAATCGAAGGCGTCGTGGTCATGATCATCATGATCGTCGCCATCGTGGTGATGATCGTGATGGCTGTGGCGGCCGTCGATGTGTTCTTCCGAACCGTTGCCCAGGCCCAGCAACACGTCCAGCGGCAGGCGACCGCTGCTGGCTTCGATGACTTTCACCGCCGGTGGCAGCTCCTCGGCCACTTCCAGGCGCACCTTGGCCAGGTCGGCCGGGCTGATCAGGTCGGCCTTGTTGAGGATCACCAGGTCGGCGCTGGACAGCTGGTCGGCGAACAGCTCGTGCAGCGGCGATTCATGGTCAAGGTTCGGGTCGAGCTTGCGCTGGGCGTCGACCTGATCCGGGAAGGCGGCGAAGGTGCCGGCGGCCACGGCCGGGCTGTCGACCACGGTGATCACCGCGTCGACGGTGCAGGCGCTGCGGATTTCCGGCCACTGGAAAGCCTGGACCAAAGGTTTTGGCAGGGCCAGGCCGGAGGTTTCGATCAGGATATGGTCGAGGTCGCCGCGACGGGCCACCAGCTCGCGCATCACCGGGAAAAACTCTTCCTGCACGGTGCAGCACAGGCAGCCGTTGGCCAGCTCGTAGACGCGACCGCTGGCTTCTTCCTCGGTGCAACCGATGGAACACTGCTTGAGGATCTCGCCGTCGATGCCCAGCTCGCCGAACTCGTTGACGATCACCGCGATGCGTCGGCCCTGGGCGTTGTCCAGCATGTGCCGCAGCAAGGTGGTTTTGCCCGAGCCGAGGAAGCCGGTAACGATGGTGACGGGAAGTTTGGCCAGTGTTTTCATCGGATGCCCTTTGGCAAGGTGGCGGGCATACGGGACGAGAACCGCGCAGGTAGCTGCATGGAGGAGTTCGCCACCGGATCACCCCGCCCGGTTGTAGTGAGAATCAGGTCCGAGGCAGGTCTCCTGGCTGACGGCGTGCCGGTCGTTCGACTGGCCAACGATGCGCCTTCCCGCCGCCTGGCAGTGGCCTTGCATCGTTCATCACCGTTTACAGTTGCGGGGGCAGCCGCGGCTTGGACCGCGTTCCCTTCTTAGCTTCGGCAGACGCCGAAGAACCTCGAAAGCGCAAGGCTACGCAGAGCTTGGGGGGCGGTCAATGTTCATGCAGCGCGAGGACAGGCCAATTGCGATCGAAAACGAGAACCCTTGCCAATTGACGCCCCTCCCTCGCCCATGCTCTCCTACACACCTTGTTACGGGTGCCCTTCACAGGGTGAAACGGGAAACCGGTGCGTCACAGGCCAAAAGCCTTGATCAGTCCGGTGCTGCCCCCGCAACGGTAAGCGAGCGAAGAATCAGATCCACTGTGCCAGCAGTCCGGCATGGGAAGGCGATTCTTGCAGGCGTGGCGCAAGCCCCGCCCCTCGCGAGCCCGGAGACCGGCCCGCTACACAGTCATAACAAACCCGCGGTGGGCGGGCGCTGTTAATTCCCCGCGGGCCCGTCTCGCGGGGTTTTGCTGCGCTCGATTCACCCGCTGACACACCAGAGGGAAGCGCCATGTCGATCATCAGCAGCACCAGCCACTCCAGCAGCAGTACCGCCACCCTGAGCCAACGCCTGGTCGCCGCCATCGGCGCCTCGATTCTCGGCGCGTGCCTTGTGTATTTCGCCGGTTTCTCCCATATCGAAGCGGTGCACAACGCCGCCCACGATACCCGTCACAGCGCCGCCTTCCCTTGCCACTGAGACCTGCCGAGATGATCAAGCGTATCGCGCAAACCGCGGGGTTCACCGGGTTGCTGGCGGCCCTGCTGCTGACCCTGCTGCAAAGCTTCTGGGTCGCGCCGCTGATCCTGGAGGCGGAAACCTATGAGAAGGCCCCGGCCGCCCAGCATGAAGCAGTGCATGAGCACGCCGCCGGCAGCGCCGCCCACAGCCACGAGGCCGAAGCCTGGGAACCGCAAGACGGCTGGCAGCGCGTGCTGTCCACCACCGGCGGCAACCTAGTGGTCGCCGTGGGTTTCGCCCTGATGCTCGCCGGTCTCTACACCCTGCGCGCGCCGAACCGTACATCCCAGGGCCTGCTCTGGGGCCTGGCCGGTTATGCGACTTTCTGCCTGGCGCCGACCCTCGGCCTGCCGCCCGAACTGCCGGGCACCGCCGCCGCGGACCTGGCGCAACGGCAGATCTGGTGGGTCGGCACCGCCGCTTCCACCGCGGTCGGCATTGCCCTGATCGTCTTCGCCCGGAACTGGCTGCTGAAAGTGCTGGGCGTGGCTATCCTCGCCGTGCCGCATCTCATCGGCGCGCCACAGCCGCAAGTGCATTCGATGCTCGCCCCGGAGGAGCTGGAGGCGCAGTTCAAGATCGCTTCGCAGCTGACCAACGCCGCGTTCTGGCTGGCCCTGGGCCTGATCAGCGCCTGGCTGTTCCGCCGCAAGAGCGACGATCAATACTCGGCATGACGCACGCCAGCACAGCGCCGACCCTGGTGGTCGGCCTGGGCTGCCAGCGGGGCTGCCCGGTGGAGACCTTGCGCGCCCTGCTCGACCAGACCCTGAGTGCCCATCGCATCAACCTCGGGCAGATCAAGGCCCTGGCCAGCATCGACCTGAAACGCGAGGAACCCGGCCTGCTGGCCCTGGCCGCGCAACTGGACCTGCCCCTGACCTGTTTCAGCAGTAACCAGCTGACGCCTTATGTGCTGCAACTCAGCCATCGTTCGCAGATCGCCTACGAGCACACCGGCTGCTACGGGGTCGCCGAAAGTGCCGCCCTGGCCCTGGCCGAACAGCTGGCCCGAAGCCCGGCAAAGCTGCTGGTCCCTCGGCAGAAATACGCCCAGGCAACCCTCGCCTTGGCCTGCTCCGGGTAAATCTTCGATAATCCCCGCCGCTGATCATGAGCAATCTTCATCTGTGAGGTTGCCTCGCCCCTTTTTTCACAGGAGAACGCCATGACCGTCTTTTTTATCGGCGCAGGTCCCGGCGACCCGGAACTGATCACCGTCAAGGGCCAGCGGCTGATCCACAGCTGCCCGGTCATCATCTATGCCGGTTCCCTGGTGCCCGAAGCCGTGCTCCAGGGCCATCGCGCCGAACAGCTGGTCAACAGCGCCGAGCTGCACCTGGAACAGATCATCGAGCTGATCAAGGACGCCCATGGCAAAGGCCAGGACGTGGCCCGGGTACATTCCGGCGACCCGAGCCTGTACGGCGCCATCGGCGAGCAGATTCGCTGCCTGCGCGAGCTGGGCATTCCCTTCGAGATCGTCCCCGGCGTAACCGCCACCGCGGCCTGCGCGGCCTTGCTGGGGGCCGAACTGACCCTGCCGGACGTCGCCCAGAGCGTGATCCTGACCCGTTATGCCGACAAGACCTCGATGCCCGCCGGCGAGGCATTCGACAGCCTGGCTGCCCACGGCACCACCATGGCGATTCACCTGGGGGTCAACCATCTGGAAAAGATTGTCGCCGAGCTGCTGCCCCACTACGGCGCCGACTGCCCGATTGCCGTGGTGCACCGGGCGACCTGGCCGGACCAGGACTGGGTGCTGGGCACCCTGGCGGACATTGCCGAAAAGGTCCAGGCCAAGGGTTTTCGGCGCACGGCGCTGATCCTGGTGGGCCGGGTGCTGGCCACGGACAGTTTCAGTGAGTCGTCGTTGTATCGCGCGGGGCATGCGCATCTGTATCGGCCTTGAGGGTGTATCGCGAGTAAGCTCGCTCCTACAGTTGATAGTGTCCCCCTGTGGGAGCGAGCTTGCTCGCGATCCAGGCGCCGCAAGACACCTGGAATAATGGGCATAAAAAAACGGCGCTCACGGGGCGCCGTTTTTCATGTTCGCAGCGAACGCCTTAGTAGTAGGCGTTTTCTTTCTGCGTGTGGTCGGTGACGTCACGTACCCCCTTGAGCTCGGGAATGCGCTCGAGCAGGGTGCGCTCGATGCCTTCCTTCAAGGTCACGTCGGCCTGGCCGCAGCCTTGGCAACCACCGCCGAACTGCAGCACGGCGATGCCGTCCTCGACCACATCGATCAGGCTGACCTGGCCGCCATGGCTGGCCAGCCCCGGGTTGATCTCGGTTTGCAGGTAGTAGTTGATGCGCTCGTTGACCGGGCTGTCGGCGTTGACCATCGGCACCTTGGCGTTGGGTGCCTTGATGGTCAGCTGGCCGCCCATGCGGTCGGTGGCGTAGTCGACCACCGCGTCATCGAGGAACCCTTCGCTGAAGGCGTCGATGTAGGCGGTGAAGCTCTTCAGCCCCAGGGCTTTGTCTTCGGGTTTCTCTTCACCCGGCTTGCAATAGGCGATGCAGGTCTCGGCGTACTGAGTCCCTGGCTGGGTGATAAAGATGCGGATGCCAATGCCCGGGGTGTTCTGCTTGGAGAGCAGATCAGCCAGATAATCGTGGGCGGCGTCGGTAATGGTAATAGCGGTCATGGAAATTCCTCGCAGGCGTGGGCGCAGTTTACGCCAATCGGCGTGCCGGACAAAGTCCTAGTATTTTTGTCGGGATAGACCTTGGTCGATAGGCCCGCACTGCGTGGTCAACGCAACGCCTGGGATTTTTTACAAGGCTTTTCCGGAATGGGCCGGGCCGCAACCTGAGGGCTGCGACCCGGAATTTCAAGGGCTTGGCGCCTTCAGAGGTTCTCGTAGCGGTTCATGTCCAGTACGCCCGCCTCTTTCGGATCGGTCTCGAGGATGTACTGGGTCTGGTCATGGAAGTACTGCCAGAACTGCGGATGGCTGCGACGGATCCCCCAGCGCTCGACGATTTTCTCGAAACGGTGGGCGTCCTTGGCGTTTTCCATCTCGGCCACGAACTCCGGCACCTGCCCGGCGGGAATGTTGAATATGAAGTTCGGGTAGCTGCTGAGCACGCCCGGATAGATGGTCAGGGTGTCCAGGCCGGGCTGGTAGCGCAGCGACTCGCCCAGCAGGAACGCCACGTTACTGTGGGCGCGGTTGCGCAGCATGCTGTAGAACACCCGCTTGCCGCTCGGCGCCTGGATGCGCAGCATGGTGGCTTCCGGCAACAGGTCGATGACCCGCATGCCGGCCGCTGGCCGCGAAACCAGGCCGCTGAGGGCCTGTTCGGCGTTCTGCAGCGCCGGGTCGATATTCGGCCGCGAGCAGTAGGCGCCGTCACAGCGGTTGATCGGATCGGGCCGCGCATTGAGGTCGCCGTAACGGTTCAGCAACTGGTTGGCGAAGTCGCGTTTCGGATCCTTTTCGTCCAGCACCAGGGCGCTGGCCTTGTCGTCGTCGATGGACTCGTAGTCCAGCCACATCTTGAACTTGCCGCTGTTCTGGTACCAATCGTCGAGGAAGTCCTCGCGGGTGCCGGCGGGCATCAGGCGCAGGAAGTTCTGCTCGGCGCCGTTGCGGATCAGGTCGAAGTACAGGCGGGTCTGCGCCTGATGCGAGACGTTGCCGAACACATCGAAGTTGACCGCCAACTGGTAATAGGTGCGCTCCAGCAGGGGGTAGTCGAACAGCCACATCGTCTGTGGCACCTCGCCGATCAGGCCCTTGGTCACCGAGGCGCTGTCGAAGTGACGGAAGATGCTCAGCAACGCATTGTCGTTGCCCGCCCACAGGGTCGACCAACTGGGCGGCGGCGCATCGGCGTAGGAATCGCGACGCAGGATCTCGTATTCGTTGCGCTTGTCGCGGTAGGCCAGCCACAGGCTCAGCACGCTGCCAACGTCGTCGTTCTGCCCGGGCATGGCCAGCAGCGGCGTGGCCTGGCCGCGGTAGGCCGGGTCGGTGATATAGAGGTCGTGTTCCGGGGCCTGGAACAGCGCCCAGAAGTTGTCGCGGATCACGTCGGTGGCAATCTGCCCGCGACACACCGGGCCGCGGATAAAGGTGCGCACGAAGTACTCGGCGTTATCCAGCATGAACTGGTAGCGGGCCTTGGCCGGAATCGCCTCGAAGGTCTCGAACGGGTTGGCGCGGCGACCCGGGCCATAACCCGGCAGCGCGGTGACCTGGTAATCGCCGCTGTAGAACAGGGTCTTGACCCGCGCCATCTTCGCCGCGCTCAGCGGGTAGGTGATGTGGGTCTTGTGCACGATCACCCCCTGCACCGGCCACAGGCGGTAATACACCTGGGTGCCCGGGTCGTCGTTGGGCCGACGGGTGTTGATCAGGTCGATCGGCTGGCCGCTCGGCGTGCGCGAACGCACCCACTGGAAGAAATGCCCCGGCTCGCCGCCCTCGAAGTAGATATGGGCGAGGAACCAGTGCTCGAACAGCCAGCGGGCCACCAGGCTTTCCCGGGCGCCCGGGGCATTGAGCAGATTTTCCCACTGCAGCACCTGCATCGCTTCCCTGGCGCTCGGCGCCAGGCCCTGCTCGTCGATCGGCGCACCGGAGGCCAGCCAGCGTTGCAGGGTCTGGTATTGCTGATCGGTCAGGCCGGTCACCGCCAGCGGCATGCCTTCGCGCGGATGGGCCTTGGCATAACCGTCGAATTCGGCCGGTTGCGCGCACATGTTCTCGCGGTTCAGGCCCAGGACGATGTTGTCCGGCAGCTTGGCGTTGGGTTGCAACGGCGTCTTGTGGCCCAGCTCGAGCATGCGTGCCATCAGCGCCGCCTGGCTGCCCTGGGCGTCGAGCACCGAGTAGAAGCCCATGCCCTGCCAGGCGTGCTTGCCGGAAGCGTCGTAGAACAAGCGGGTCGGTGTCTGCGCCTTGCTGCGCTCGCCGTCGTACACCGGGATCTTCGAGGCGCCGCGGGCCGCGCCCTCGCCGCTGCCGAGGTTGAGCTGGCAGGCCGAGTCGTAGCAGGCGTGGCAGGCCACGCACTTCTCGGTGAAGATCGGCTGGATATCGCGGGTGTAGGAAATCGCTGGCGCGGGACCCTCGGCACTGGCGAGCGAACTTAAAAGCAGCAACACACTGCCGATGACAACGCGGTAAGACATATCCCTGGTCCAATCCATAAGAAAATCCGGCGATTCTACCGGGCCAGCACGGCCACCAACATGAGCGATATTCATGCAAAAGCGCCGCATGCTCTAAAAGCGCACAGGTTTGCTATGATCCTCGCCCTTCGTAATGGCCCTTCCAGGTAGTCTTTCATGTCCGATCGCAGCACGCGCCTCCAAGCCCTTCAGCAAGCCCTCAAAGAGCGCATCCTGATTCTCGACGGCGGCATGGGCACCATGATCCAGAGCTACAAGCTCGAGGAACAGGACTACCGTGGCAAACGCTTCGCCGACTGGCCGAGCGACGTCAAGGGCAACAACGACCTGCTGGTGCTGACCCGTCCGGACGTGATCGGCGGCATCGAGAAAGCCTATCTGGATGCCGGCGCCGACATCCTCGAGACCAACACCTTCAACGCCACGCAGATTTCCATGGCCGACTACGGCATGGAAGCGCTGGTCTACGAGCTCAACGTCGAAGGCGCGCGCCTGGCCCGCAAGGTGGCCGACGCCAAGACCCTGGAGACCCCGGACAAGCCGCGCTTCGTCGCCGGCGTCCTGGGCCCGACCAGCCGCACCTGCTCGCTGTCGCCGGACGTCAACAACCCCGGCTACCGCAACGTCACCTTCGACGAACTGGTGGAGAACTACACCGAGGCCACCAAAGGCCTGATCGAGGGCGGCGCCGACCTGATCCTGATCGAGACCATCTTCGACACCCTCAACGCCAAGGCGGCGATCTTCGCCGTGCAGGGCGTGTTCGAAGAGCTGGGCCTCGAACTGCCGATCATGATCTCCGGCACCATCACCGACGCCTCGGGCCGCACCCTGTCCGGGCAGACCACCGAAGCCTTCTGGAACTCGGTGGCCCACGCCAGGCCGATCTCCGTCGGCCTCAACTGCGCCCTCGGCGCCAGCGAACTGCGCCCTTACCTGGAAGAGCTGTCGAACAAGGCCAGCACCCACGTCTCCGCGCACCCCAACGCCGGCCTGCCCAACGAATTCGGCGAGTACGACGAACTGCCGGCGCAAACCGCCAAGGTCATCGAAGAGTTCGCCCAGAGCGGTTTCCTGAACATCGTCGGCGGCTGCTGCGGCACCACCCCGGGGCACATCGAGGCCATCGCCAAGGCCGTCGCCGGCTATGCTCCGCGGCAGATCCCGGACATTCCCAAGGCCTGCCGCCTGTCGGGCCTGGAGCCGTTCACCATCGATCGCCAGTCGTTGTTCGTCAACGTCGGCGAACGTACCAACATCACCGGTTCCGCCAAATTCGCCCGCCTGATCCGTGAAGAGAACTACACCGAAGCCCTGGAAGTCGCCCTGCAGCAGGTCGAAGCCGGCGCCCAGGTGATCGACATCAACATGGACGAAGGCATGCTGGACTCGAAGAAGGCCATGGTGACCTTCCTCAACCTGATCGCCGGCGAGCCGGACATCTCGCGCGTGCCGATCATGATCGACTCCTCCAAGTGGGAAGTGATCGAAGCCGGCCTCAAGT